>Ga0156268_141_pt1 | contig 1517 bp, 1 predicted proteins | sample RifCSPlowO2_12_FD_107917 | JGI IMG/M metagenome (GOLD analysis project Ga0156268, IMG submission 107917) | Candidatus Levybacteria bacterium RIFCSPLOWO2_12_FULL_39_17 | reverse complement strand
GAAGTGAAGATTTTCCTCTTCTCCCAATGCCTTTGTCACAGGCTGTTTTTCATTATTTAAAATAAATTCTCCAGTAAGTTCTTTTTCTTGTTCTTCAGGCATGTGGGCTTATTATAAATCAAGGAATAAGACAAAGACAAATTTAAGCTACTTTTTTTCTATATTAAAGAAATAGAAACCAGACTGCGGGATTGAAAGATATCCGGGAGCTCTAAGATTGAACGCTCTTTTAAAGTCTTCTCCTGAAAGCGATACTCCATTTATTACGACACTATTGGTTGATCCGTTTCCTTGAGAAACAGACACGCTTGATGCGGACGAAATTCCTCCGCTTCCTGACACCAAATTACGGAGCTCTTCCATGCTGTAGGGACTTCCTCCCCAGCAAGAAGTTGTAGTTGGGGTAATTCTTGATGTGTCAATGCCCCCTGTTTTTAGGGCGATTGCTGCATTTACAATATCTGCCATTTCTTCGGGGCTAAGCCATGGGTTGGATCTCCCGCATTTATCGGATGATGGGCTATAGCCTTTAGTGTACCATGCTTTATAAACCCAAGGAGATCCTCCTAATTTATCATAAGATTTATCCACAAAGCTGCTTCCACCTGACCCGTCTGTTGTGTCCCAGCCAATTGGTGAAGCAAATCCTCCGTGGGTTGAGGCATAGTATGTTACAACATCTTCAAGTACTTGTCCGCGTGTTGAGTCAACTGCGCTTTTCCATGCATCTGGAGGACTATCTGATTTACCTTTGTTGAAAACCTGGCAGGCTTCGGTTGTACAGATATCCTTTCCTTCCTGCTTGTAGCGATAAGCATAAGTACGCGCCGCAATAGCTTGTGCTTTTAATGCTTCAGGATGCCAGCTCGACGGCATTTCAGCAATTCCATAAAGATAAGTTGTTTCAAAATCCATTTCTCCAAAACCTGAAACCTTGATGCTGCCCCCTGTGTCTTTGCCAACTGGGGTCTTTCCATAATAAGCATTTAAAATTTCCGAGAAGTTTTTTCCTGATTGTGCTCTACCGCGGGCGCCATATTGGCTCATTCCTTTTCGATGGGTATGTGCACCGAAAGCGAAAGCAGCAAAATAGCCTGAGGGCGCAGCCTCTCGAAACCCCTTTATAGACGCATTGTAATCATCAGCTAGTTCGCTGTCTCCAATAGTTGCAGTAAATCCACCGGATCGCGCGTTTATGATCTCATTTTGTCTTGCAGACAGTTCTGCAATCTCTCCTGATAATTTTGCTTGGTAATCTTTTGCTCCTTTTACAACTTTTTCTATTTCCCCTTTTTCTTGTGCCAGTTTTTCTTTGACAATTGCGAATTTTTCTTCCTCTTCCTCAAGTTTTTGCTTGCGTGTTTCAAGGTCAACAAGTTTTAGGGCAAGCGCTGTGATAGTTTCTTTATCGCGGTCTGCATCCTTTTTTTGATAAATAATCATCCTTGTCACATCTGCCGCATCAGCAGATGATATGAAGACCAGGAGAGGAGAGAAAAAGTAACTTTTTATATAAT
>Ga0156268_115_pt1 | contig 1679 bp, 1 predicted proteins | sample RifCSPlowO2_12_FD_107917 | JGI IMG/M metagenome (GOLD analysis project Ga0156268, IMG submission 107917) | Candidatus Levybacteria bacterium RIFCSPLOWO2_12_FULL_39_17 | reverse complement strand
TTCCTTCTGAAGAGAGCCCCTCCTCTATCTGCGCAGATAAGATGTCCCCGCCCAAATAAGTGTAAAAAGAAGTTGGAATTTCGAGTCTGGTTAGCCCCACTGAGACATTTGCTCCGTTTCCCCCAAGCCCCATCTCTTTAATGCTTGAGGGGATTTTGTCGCCAAGGTTAAATTGCACTTTTCCTGCGATGATTTCGGCATGTTTTTCAATGGACAAAAAGAGATCTATGACGGAAGAGCCAACAACAAGCACATGCATAATATTAAATAGTTGAATAGCTAAATGGCTATATGGTTCAAAAAGCTAGTCTCTACTCATTGTAGTAAAAGTGCTGATAAGGTACAACTGACAATTGACAATTGACCAATAGCGCCCTCTTTCCGCGCGCCATTTTCCCTGCTATAATTCAAACAATTTCTGCTAAACCCTGCCCTCTTAAGAAAATTGGCTTTATGTACATATTGGGCAAGGTAATAAACCTGATAGTTTTGGCGCTTATAGCAATAGGCGATTTTGTATTGCTGTTTTTCAGAAGCCCCTTTAATGTTTTTGGAAAAGAAAGGCCTGCGAGATCTAAGAAAACGAGGAGCGGAACTTTCAAGCTTCCCAAGAAAAATAGAAAATCCTATTCTGTTAATTTATTAAAGCTTCTTTTTAGGATAGCACGAGGTGGTAAAAATTTATTTTCAAAAATATTAATTAAAAAAAGAATTAAGGCTCAAAGAAAGCGCAATCGGGCAGCAGTTTTAAAGCAAGGGAATATTTTAAGACCGTCATTTGGCTATAAACTGAAATATGTTTTCATTGGAAGTGTTTTTTCTTTTGTGTTTTTATTTATTCCCCTTCTCTCCTATTTCTTTGTCTCAGACTTACCAAGCCCGGGAAATCTTTCCGTAAATTACATTCCTAAAACCACTAAAATTTATGACAGGAAGGGGGCCCTTCTCTATGAAGTTTTTGCTAATCAAAACAGGACGGTAGTCAGGTTGTCGGATGTGCCCAAGGATTTGAGAGATGCCACGATCGCAATTGAGGATAAGGACTTTTATGCCCACCCCGGTTTTGATTTAAGGGGAATTACTCGGGCTTTTATAACCAACATTAGGAAAGAAGGTTTTCAAGGCGGCTCAACCATTACTCAGCAATTAATAAAATCAGCTTTTTTAACTCCTGAACCAACAATCATCAGGAAAGTTAAAGAAGTGGCTTTGGCTTTCTGGGCAGAAAGGATTTATTCAAAAGACGAAATCCTTGAGCTTTATTTAAATTATGTTCCATATGGCGGTACGGCTTGGGGTATTCAAGCGGCAGGAGATGTTTATTTTGGAAAAAAAGTGAAAGACTTAACGCTTGCCGAATCCGCTTTTCTTGCAGGTTTGCCTCGTGCTCCTTCAGTTTACTCTCCTTTCTTTGGTAATGGACATCTTTGGAAGGTAAGGCAAAAAGAGGTTTTAGATGCTATGGGCAGATTAGGGTATATTACTTCTCAAGAAGCAAAAAAAGCATATGATGAAGAGCTGGTTTTCCGAAGTCCGCAGGTTCCAATTAGGGCGCCTCATTTTGTAATGTATTTAAGAAAATTATTAATTGAAAGATATGGATTGAGTGAAGTTGAGCGAGGCGGGCTTCAGATATATACAACTCTTGATCTTGAAATTCAGAAAGAAATTGAAAAAAT
>Ga0156268_109_pt1 | contig 7191 bp, 6 predicted proteins | sample RifCSPlowO2_12_FD_107917 | JGI IMG/M metagenome (GOLD analysis project Ga0156268, IMG submission 107917) | Candidatus Levybacteria bacterium RIFCSPLOWO2_12_FULL_39_17 | reverse complement strand
ATCGTTTTGGGACTTTTAATCGCTAACTTTTTCTCACGAAGAGGCCAGAAAATCGACATGGGCCAGGCAACCACACAGACTGAGGAACAGGCTAAATCTCAAGCGGAGCAGCAATACAAGGTTGTTGCAGGAGATTCACTATCAAAAATTTCTGAAAAGTTATACGGCAATCAAGAATTATGGCCTGTCTTGGCAAGAGAGAACAACATTGTCAATCCTAATGTAATATTCGTTGACGCTACTTTGAAAATCCCAGCAAAAAGTGATGCTGAAAAGTTAAAAGCCGAGATAGCAACAACCAGTTATAAGGTTCAAAGCGGCGACACTTTGTTTTTAATAGCAGAGAAAGTCTACGGTGACGGTTCGAAATGGACCGTTTTGGATCGGGCTAATAAAGTCGGACGTTTGCCAAACGGCAATCCGCTGATCTTTACCGATAGTACCTTAGTTATCCCCCGTTGAAATTAGTGTATAATTGAGACTAAATTCGCGGGAGTAACTCAGTTGGTAGAGTACTTACTTCCTCCGCCTGACAATGCCTGCGGTGGTAGTTCAGTTGGCAGAACGTCTGCTTCCCAAGCAGGAGGTCGCCGGTTCGAAGCCGGTCCACCGCTCCATACGATTTTAGTCGAACTCGTGGGTATTAGCTTCAGAAAGTCGTTAAATTTCGCTAAAATTTAATCCTATAACCTAATACCTATACGGGAATCGAACTAGCCGTACAGTTGCTATTTTTACTCCTGCTCTGTATCTTCAGGACTTCCCATCCACTTTGACCCATAAAATTCTTGCATAACTGCACAAGCTAACAAATATACGACTTCTTGTATCTCTTTTAACTCTTCTTCTGATGAGTTGGGATAATACTTTTTGATTATTTCCAGTGGCAACACAGCAAATATTCACCTCCTTTATCGGAAGTTGGAAAATTAGCATATTATGATCTCCCTCTAGAAGAAGTTTTATTGCACATATCAGTAAAAATGACTACGAAAATCTTTTGAAAAGGTAGGAGTTAAAGGTGTGAAATGGAATTAGGTCATAAGTTATACAGTATTTTAAGTCATTTGAATATCTGGAGAGTTTGTTTTTGTTAGCTAGGCTACGAAGTTGGATGAGCACTTGGTGATCAAAGTGGACGAAGAGAAATTAACGAAAAGGGGAAACGGCTTCTGTGGCGGGCTATATTGTTATTGTTGGTGGCCTTCTTTTCATTGCATTAGGCATCTTCTTTCTGCTTGAAAAATACTAATACAACTCTTAAAATAAACATATTCAGCCTCAAACAACTCATTTATGTAAAAGTAAATTAGTATGTCGATTGAGATTACAGAAGCTACACAAAAATTTAGAAGAAGTTTATTGTTTTATTTTATTTTACTAACAATATTAAACATCACCTTTTATGTTTTTAAGGTTTTCCCTGAATTCTCAACTCTGAAAGGACTATTGATAAATGAATCGGTTATATTATTGTTAGGCTACCTTTTTTATTTATTTTTTAAGAAGTGGGGATTAAAAAGGTATTTAACCTCGATCAAAAAACCTCGCAAAAATAGATAGGCCACCGGCCGGCTTTACTTAAGCGGCCAGTACTTATAGAATTTGAGATAAAAATCAGCGGTCCATGGATGTTCTACAATTAAACGTATTTCAAAAAGTCGTAGTACTGCAAAGAAGTCTCTAATTTCTGAGATAGTGCTTTCAGACCCCGTAAATATTTCCTCAAATTCTTTAAACACATCCTTCTCATATTCTGAAGCGGGTTCGGAAATAACTTTGTTTTCCAGATATTTAATAATCTTGTCAAATTCCCCCTTATCTAGCCAGGCCCCTTTGCAGGCATCGCACTTTTCAATCGTAACTTTCGAGTCCATGTATTCAAGGGAGGTCATTTTTGCTGAGTCTTTGGGGCATTTTTTTAGACTAGGATGAGCCTTACATTTATTAGCATTATCATCAAAAAGGTCAAAATCCAACCATCTTAAATCGTCATCAGTGCTATCTTTTGCAATTCTCAACTCATCCCTATCAAACCATTTGCCTCCGCATTTTGGGCATTCATCTATCCGGACACCTTTTAAACTTGCAGATTTTAAATTATGTTGGTCTTTGGGGCACTTCAACATAGAGTTTAATTATAAACTTTGTTTGGTCGCTTCACAATTAAATCAAATCTCTTTGACCTTGCTTTGATAATATAAGAGCGAACTGGCTACGATTATCAAGAACATATACTGTCCCAAAATTCCTCTTATTAATAGCCCTAAATTTGTCTGGGCTGAGAGAGGGACCTCGAAAGTAGGCGGGAACAGACTAGATATGGAATAAAAAATTGCGTATATTAAAAATACTATTGCGATATAGTTAAGATTCTTAAAACCAAAAATAACGCTTCTCTTTACAGAACCAAAAAAACCCTTATTTTCTAAAGAGAAATAGATCGAAGTAAATACAAAGAAAGAAAATAAAGCTGGAAAAATAAAAAATACTGGATTCCACCTCAGGAGACTTTGAGTCAGATTTTGTATAGCTCTTATTATTTGGCTTGGATCACCACCGCTTTTTGCGTAGCTGAAAGCTGCATAAAAAATAAGCAAAAGTGCTAGGATACCAAACAGGATAGATAATATTATCGAAGGAACTATTAATCGCTTAGCATTACGAAGGGTTATAATCACCAAATTACGATAATTTATTAGTTTGTGTTGCTGTTTATCCACCAAAAATGATGGAATTGACATCCAAAAACCGAACTGAATTAAGAATAAAGGAATGGTTATAAACTGTAATATTTTACCTATAATTGATTGCCCTAAAAGGGATGGTAAAAAAGCCACAAGTGTCAGAAAAACTAAAAGTAAGTAGATATCAAGGCTTCTATTGGCAAGGTAGAATCCCTTTAAAAAATAATTCGTAATCAAAACCTTCAACATATTTTCGCTACCTCATTACCTAAAAAGACCAAAGATGATTTTATCTACTTTAAGTCTAGCAGTAAAGAAAGCCCTTCATCAAGCTAAGATAAACATATCTTAATAATCCATTCTGGCCACAAGGGTCGAATTTCTGATATGCATACTTATGCATTTTTTAGACCCAGGCAATAGATAAAATCAGCAGTTAGAGCGTTCTCGTTGAATAAACGGTAAAATTTTGGTGGTCTGTGTAAGATCTCGTCAGGAGCTCCCAAATAGTGCGGGATTGTCGCGGGTTCACAAGCCCGTCTCCCGCTCAAAGAAGGATTTTTATTCTTTCCAGTCCTCTTCCTCAACAAAACCAGTATAACTATATACAGCTCTTTGTGAATATGAGTCATACAACTCTTCAAGTTCTGCCATTGCTTCTTCCACTTCCTCACCAGTTAGGTGATTTTTTAATATTTCTTCGACTTCGTCAAGGTCTCCGTCATCAAATGGTGATTTAACTAAACTGGCCAGTTCTAAAGCTTTGTCTGCTGCAATAAATTGGCCAAAGACTTCAGCCAAATCATGAGGTGTGAGTGGAGGTTTATCAGCCAATAAAAGCTCTTCTGCTTCCTCCTCATCAACCTCATCGCCTTCTGGCCAGATTTGTCGTTCCGTAACATCATAGTCTTCTTCCTCCTCAGCCTCAGTTTTTCGTTCGGCCTTTTCCTGCAAATCTTCAAAACTTTTTGCCACCTTACCTATTTCTCTTTTTGCTTCTCTCCATTCTTTTCTTGCCGCCTCTTCTTGAGCATGAGCTGCTTCCTCAAGAGACATTTTTGCAACTTCTTGTTCTAAGATGCCGTGGATTTCCTCAATTGAGTAAGGTGAAAACTTTGGATATTCAACTTGCCGCCCATTGCGGTTTTTAAATAATTTAGCAATAAATTGGTACTTCAGTTTTAACGGTGAGGATTTGTCAGCTTTCTGGCGAAATTCTTCTCCATGGATAACAAAACAGGCAAAATGGTCGCAAAAATCATCTCTTTCATCATCAAATTGCGAATAAAATGTTAAGAAATGAGCTTTTTTATCAACTTCTTCTCCATCCCAACTGATTTTTCGCCATTGCTCTTGCTCTTCTTTTGAAAGCGTTTCCCAAACCGACTCACCGATTTCATGAAGAAGTGTAGCCATCCTCTTTAATCTGTAGGCATCTTTTGCTTCTGCTGGGACAAGCTCACAAGAATAATACAGAATAATCTCACCAGTGTCTGGCGAATACTCACCTTCCCTTACCAATCCTTTTAGATATGCCTCAATTGGTGTTGATGTTTCAGTAATTTTTTTTATGGATTTAACATTTACCAACAGTTCTTTTGGTAAAAGTCGAACAGCTGCAAAAACATCTTTTGCTTCTTGAAGTGTAAATTTGCTATTGGTACGCTCGACAAAACCATCTTTGGAAATCCCGATGGAGAAAATATCGCCTGTTTTCCTTAATTCCAAAACAGAAGTCTTGGGTAAGATTGCCAGATCAATGCCATATTGAAGTTGCAAATCTGCTTTAACACCCTCAATCTCTGAAAGTTCGCCATTATTCTCAACTCCTTCTGTGAGGATTTGAACTTCTGCCTGTGATTGAATCTGTTGAAAGATATTTCTAAATGTAGTGTTTGTTTTGCTAACATCAACTGTTTCCCAATATATTCCGTAGACTGATTGTCTTAAGAAAAATGGATTATAGGGAACCCATTCTAAAAGCCTACCAGATGCATTAATAATTTTGACTCCTGGCCCATATGGTTGAATATAGCCATGAAATGCTTCATCTTGGGAAAATGATTCAGGCAGCTTTGCTAAAATCCCAAGTAATTTAAATATCTCATCATCACGAAGTAGGCAATCTCTTCCTAAGTCACCAATAACCGATCTGTACAAATTTTCTTCCAATAAATTTCTAACCCTTTCAAATTCCCTTTGCTGGTCAGGAGATAAACTGTCAATTGTCTGCTTAAAACTTCGAGTCCTCAAATCGCGATCTGGCAATTTGCCAAAACATTTTAAATAAGCATGCTCGGCCACCCTTCCAAAACCAATACCTAAGGCTTGATCTCTTGCTTCAAACCAAAGTCTTTCATGTAATCTGTTGTTAGTAAAAACAAGTGGGATAAGTCTTTCCAAAACTTGCTGAATTTCTTCTTTAAATGGAACAACTTCAATATCATTTTGCCTCCCAGTAATACCAAGGTATGAATAGGGATCAGTTTCAAGAGGTGTATCCTGAGATGAAAAGTCAAATTCTGATGTTGAAAAAACTAGACCTTGAGTTGTTGCACCGATAAGAGTCGGAGCTATGTTTTTGCGATTTGGTGGCATTTCGGAAAATTTGTCTATGTGAGAAATATCCAAATTATTCCCAAAGGCCAAATAATGACCAGGGACTCCTCTAACTAATGGTAATAGTGCAATTTCGGTTGCAGTTAAATGAGGAAAGTCTCCTGCCAACTCTGCAAAAGTAGAGTATCGGCGACCAAAAACAGCCTCTGTCCCCCTATTAAACATTTCAAGACCATCTGGCAAAGAAATAGTTTTGAAGAGCAAGTTAAATAGGCGATCTCTTTTCTCATCAAGACCCAACTTTAATCTAGCTTCTTCTAAGGCATCCTGATAATGAGCAAGCGCCACAGAGTCTCTATGAAGTACTAAGTCCAAAACCTTTTCGCCTTGCTCTCTGGCAAATTGCCTTCCCTGCAATCTTTTCCCAATATGACCGAGTCTGGACATTGCCTCACCATAACTGACAGTTGTTGTTTGGATTGTTTCTTGTAATTGTGCGCGATGTTCAATAGCTGTGATTGGAACAATTAGGCTTAATTCTTTACGCAGAACAAGTCTTCTACTTTCCGTTTCTGGCTGGCTTCTTTGTCTTTTAGACCTTTTTACTTTTTCAGACTGATTTCGTTTAATATCTCCTGTTTCTTTGCTCATAATTTTTATGTTTTTTTCTTGTTATTTAAAATTTTCAGAATTTCTTCCATTAAATAGCGTCTATGACCTCGATTACCAACTCTTATCGCAACTAGTTTTTCAGTTCTATCCCAACGCCTGACGGTTTCTGGATGAACGCTTAACAGGTCAGCAACTTGTCCAACTGTCAATGTTTTTGGTAATGAATCTCTTTTAACCATTATAGGCTCAGCAAAAAACAACAAAATTATACATGGGTTGTAAATAATTGTCAAGCCCATAGTACAAATACAAGATTAAATTTGAAACCTGGTAATTTTAGGTCTAAAATGTTCTTTGATGCCGACGTAGCTCAGTGGTAGACCTGTCTGCCGGCAAGGCAGGGCAACCTTTTGAAAAGCCTGTCAAAGCTTGCCACCTTAGCTCAGTTGGTAGAGCAGCGCTTTCGTAAAGCGAAGGTCCCGAGTTCGACTCTCGGAGGTGGCTCAAGAAGCGGTGGGCCACGTCAGACGTTGCGGGCAGATAAACGGAAGGTCGTATGTTTAAAAGAACTTCAAGGATAGAACGCTTATCGCGAAAAGAAGAGACAAAAGTCGTCAAAAGAATTGTCTATTTATCTATCTTCAGCATCATTCTGGCTGTTTTTTTAATTACCCTTGGTATCCCCATCTTAGGCAAATTTGCCGATTTTTTAAATTTAGTTTTTAGAAAAAATGAAATTTCGCAAGTCGACACAAAGTCAACGCCCCGTGTGCCAATACTTGATATATTACCCCAAGCAACCAATAGTGCCAGCTTGGCGATTTCCGGCTTCTCCCAGGACGAAACAAAAGTTGTAATTTATAACGATTTACAAAATGTAGGCGAAGCCGAAGTCGAAAGTGGCAAATTTCAGTTCGAAAACCTGAAACTGAAAGACGGACAAAATGAAATTAGCGCCAAAGCTATTTCTAAATCCGGCAAAGAAAGTGATTTTTCGGGGAGCGTAAAGATTATTTTAGATAAAGAACCGCCAAAACTTGAGGTAGACACTCCATCTGAAGGGCAATCCTTTTCTCAAGACAACAGAATAAAAGTTAGCGGTAAAACGGACAAGGACGCCCAAGTTTATGCAAATGGTTTTTTGGCAAGTGTTACGGCTGAGGGTAATTTTGAAGTGTTAGTCCCTGTTTTAGAAGGCGAAACAACTATCGAAATAAAAGCAACTGATGACGCCGGAAATACTAAAGTCGAAAGCCGCAAAGTAAATTTCAAGAAATAAACTTAATAACCAGAAACAGGAAACTATAAACAAGAAACATTTTATGATAGAAAT
>Ga0156268_144_pt1 | contig 8496 bp, 5 predicted proteins | sample RifCSPlowO2_12_FD_107917 | JGI IMG/M metagenome (GOLD analysis project Ga0156268, IMG submission 107917) | Candidatus Levybacteria bacterium RIFCSPLOWO2_12_FULL_39_17 | reverse complement strand
GATTTAAGTAATCCCCCATACTTTCAACTGCTTGGCCCGGTTCAGTTAAAAACAACCTTAGATACTCAAGCCCAACAGCTTCCGTCTGCTGTGCATACTGATCACCAGGGTTATCTGAATCAGCAACAGGAGTATATCCTAATTGTCTAAGAGTGTCATAACCTTGATTGAGCCAAACTGGCGACTTAGGTTCCATCTCTCCACTAATCATGCTGGCATTTTACACTAATTCAGCCTATACAGCAAAAAGAATACAGTACTTATCAAAATTTCCTTTTTACGCAGTTGCATAATTTAATTTCCAAGGATAAGCCTCACAAATGATCTCCCAATCCTTGAGGATTTGTATGAATTCATCTATAATTGAGTACGTAAGAACGTAATCAGGGCTCACAAAGAGAGAAATCGTGGATTTTGAGGGCGGGTTTTTCGCGGCACCCCCAAATGCCGCGAGGATTTTGAAGCTATTTTTATACTCAACAGACAGGCGGCGGAAAAGAATAGGTAAAAAACGCAAAAATTTTAAAGAACTTCTATATAACTTAAATGCCGCAACCGGTGGACTCAGTTAAAAATTGCTTTCAACTGTCCGATTGCGCCATTAAAAAAAGCAATTTCAACAACAACTGAGTCCAACTAAAAATATACAATGTTTTCAAAACAAAAACAATGTCAATTTATCTGCATCAACTTGCTAAAAGCTGTATAATTAGGATGAATTATGAGTAAAAGAATAATAATAAAAGGGACTCCTGCAAGCGTTGGGTCAGCTACTGGAAAAGTAAAGAAAATTGTTTTTCCTTATGATTTTGGTGATTTTGAAAAAGGTTCTATTTTAGTAACAGAGATGACAAGCCCACTATTCTTGCCTGTAATGCGAAAAGCAAGTGCAATCGTAACAGATATTGGCGGACTTTTATGTCACGCTGCGATAGTGGCGAGAGAGTTTGGAATTCCCTGTATTGTTAATACTAAAGAAGGGACCAAAGTGTTGGTAGATGGACAGATTATTATCGTTGATGCTACAAAAGGTGAAATTTATGAAACGAAATAGAACTGTTTTGGAAAAAATTGGGATTACTTCTCAAGTCGTAAAGCGTTGGAAAAATAAAGGTATAAAAATTACTTATCCAATGAGAAAAAAGCGGAATTACTTAAAATCCCAAGACGGAGTAGTATTTGTAGAGAGTGCTGATAAATATGTTCCGCCACTAACAGAAGAAGAAACAAAATTATATATAAAGTATCCTGAAGTATTCAGAGATAATTTCATAAAAAACGTAACATTATATTTTCAATTTCATACTTTTCTTTTTGACAAATCACAATTAATTAAAGAGTTGAAAAACCCAGAAGAAAAATTATCTTCCGCCCTTTCTTTAATGTATTTATTTTTATCAGCTATGGACCATCACTATTACCATTTTGATAGATATTTAGTGTATGAAGACTATCCGCAAACCCCCGTTGGTTACTGGTGGAATAAGCTCAAAATATACTATTCTCTGGTTTTTCATGAAAAGATTTCCAAAACACAATCAACTGAGAATTTTTTATAGCTTTTATCTGAAGATAAGAAAATTTTAAGTCAATTTAAAAATGCGTTATCTAATAATGAATACAAAGAATTTTTACAAACGCTAAAATCAATAAAAATTTTTGAAGCTACCCAAGAAAAAGAAATTAGAATAGTCAGTGGATACCCGGCAAAAGAAGATTTACTCCTTAAAACCGGGTTTGGTATTTGGGATCAAATTTGTGATTTGATAAAACACAATCCGGAAACAATACAAAAAAAATCTTATGTTAAAACGTTGGAGTTAGTTGAAGGCCATCCGATTATTTCCTCGAGGATACTGTTACTTCCCACATCATTAAAAACTTTTAAGAATGATGTATTTGTTGAGTTTTTAAAAGAAATAAAAAAGTGGCAAGATTAAAATGCTCGGCAGAGCCGAGCGAAAATCGCGCGCGCGAAAAATAATTATAAAGCGAGGACGCCGAAGGCGGCCGAACAATTACAATGAGGTTCGAATTTTGTTAAGAACGCTCACAAATAGGGAAATGGTGGATTTTCTGTCAGGAACTTATGCTATACTACACATTAGTCTAACATCGCCTTGGGTGATGCGGAGCAATAAGACGAATGGTCAAAAACATGCGTTTTAGAGCCGCGAACCATCATCAATTATAACCGGCCAAGACAAAATTGGCTGGTTTTTTGTATGAATATCACTAAATTTTTTTCCTGGGCATTCTTAGGAATAGCAGTTATTGCTTTTATCTTCTTCTCAAGCATTGTTTCCTTGATTACCGACTGGTGGTGGTATCAGGAAGTAGGACTTACCGAAGTTTTTGTCAAATCCCTCAGCGCTAAAATCATTGTAGGAGCTGTAGCAGGAATTATCGCTGCTACCTTTCTTCTTACAAACTTATCTCTTGCCATCCGTTCGAAAATACCATGGATGGCAGCCATCCCTGAAGCTCTCATCGGTACCAGTCAACCAATAACTTTAAATAGCAGGATAATTGGGAAGCTCGGCATTATTTTAAGCTGTGTTATTGCCCTTTTTATCGGTCTTCTAGCCTCAAGCAGTTGGCACGACATTCTAAAATTTCTATCAAGCACGCCGTTTGGTCAAAAAGATCCGATATTTGGTCAAGACGTATCTTTTTATGTGTTTTCCCTCCCTGTTTTCTCTTTGGGGCTTGGTCTTATAAAAACTGTTATTCTGGTATCCCTTATCAGTTGTGGCGCAATCTACATTCTGCGGGGCAGTCTTAATCTATCAAGTATCTTGGGTAAATTTGACCTATCCAAATTGACCGGAAAGCCTGAGGGTCTGATTCCAAAATCGGCAAAAAACCCAATTTCTGATCCAAAGGCCAGACTGCATATTGGTATCCTCTTATCTCTCTTTTTGATTACTATTGCCATAGGTACGTACCTTTCCCTCTATAATTTGCTTATCGCTCAAAGTGGTCCGGTATTTGGTGCTGCCTTTACGGATGCTAATATCATGGTGCCCATCTTGCGCATTTCCGTTTTTGTCTATGGCGTGTCTGCTCTTTTAGCATTGTTTTATGGAGTGAGCGGGAAAATAGTCCCGCTTTTAGGGGCAATTTCCCTGACGGTGTTAGTCGGGTTTGCGTCTTGGATTATCCCATCGGTCTTTCAAAAACTGATCGTTGCGCCCAATGAGCTTACCAAAGAAACACCGTTTATCAAATACAACATCGCGGCCAGTCGCAAGGCTTATGGTCTGGATCGTGTGGAAGAACGAGAAATAGCAGCGAGTAAACCGATTACAGCCTCTGACATTGCTGCCAATAATCTCACAATTAAGAATGTAAGGCTCTGGGACAGAGAACCACTGCTTTCCACTTTTTCGCAAATCCAGGAAATCAGAACCTACTACGAATTCTCTTCTGTTGATAATGATCGTTACGTAGTTAACAATGAACTTCGTCAAATTATGCTTTCTCCCAGAGAATTGGCCTCCGACAGTCTACCTAATAAAAACTGGATTAATGAGCGGCTTACATTTACTCACGGCTATGGTATTGCTGCAGGACCTGTCAATCAGGTTACTCCGGAAGGGTTACCGGTGCTCTTTGTCAAAGATTTACCTCCAAAATCCGAAGTCAAAGAACTTGAGGTCACAAGACCAGAAGTTTACTACGGGGAAATCCCTAATGAGTATGTCATAGTCAAAACAAAATCTAAAGAATTCGATTATCCCAAGGGGGAAGAGAATGTCTATAGCAACTATGCAGGAAAAGGTGGCGTTGAAATCAATTCTCCTATTCGGCGGTTGTTGTATGCGCTACGTTTTGGTTCCCTTAAACTATTTCTATCCAGTGATATTACGAGGGAAAGCCGTATCCTTTACTATCGCAATATAAAGGAAAGAGTTAGTAAAATTGCTCCCTTTCTTACCTACGACCGCGACCCGTATCTGGTGATCGCTGAAGGCAAAATGTATTGGATACTTGATGCCTATACCTCAACTGACCGTTATCCGTATTCCCAACCATTACCACTAAATGGGGGTAAGGTTAACTATATTAGAAATTCAGTCAAGGTAGTGGTAGATGCTTATGATGGATCAATCAAATTTTATCAAACCGATTTGGATGATCCAATTATCAAAACCTATGCCAAGATATTTCCCAAAACTTTTCAAAAACTTGAGGATATGCCCAAGGGCTTGATTTCTCACCTTCGATATCCGGAGGATATCTTTACGCTGCAAACCGCAGTCTACACTACTTACCATATGGATGACCCGCAAATTTTCTATAACAAAGAGGATCAGTGGGAAATCCCTGCTATTGCCCAGGGGGACACAGCGCAAACAGAAAATGAAACTCCAACAATGAATCCTCGGCACATGATTATGAAACTTCCTGGTGAGACGACAGAAGAGTTTATTCTGATGCTGCCATTTACTCCCAGGGCAAAAGATAACCTTTCTGCATGGATGGTTGCCAGAAACGATGGACAGGAATACGGCAAGCTCGTTGTCTACCGCTTCCCCAAAGATAAATTGATATTTGGTCCCAAACAGATTATCGGCAGAATAAATCAGGACGCTGAGGTCAGCAGGCAAATCTCTCTTTGGGATCAAGGCGGTTCTCAGGTAATTCAAGGCTCACTTCTGGTCATTCCAATTGAAGAATCTCTGGTTTACGTCCGGCCGCTTTACCTTAAGGCTGCGACGGGAAAAATTCCAGAGCTCAAACGGGTCATTGTTGCATACGAGAACAAAATTGCCATGGAGGAAACACTGGAGGCAGGACTTGCCAAAATCTTCGGAACTGACGAGGATCAAACCAAACCATCCGGGGATACACCAGCCCCACCAGCACCTACTGATACGACCAAAGAAGGCCTTCTGAACCAAGCTAATGAAAGCTATGAAACTGCTATTCGTGCACAACGGGAAGGAGATTGGACCAGATACGGAGAGGAGATAAAGAAATTGGGAGAAATCTTGAGTAAGCTGCGGCAATGAATTTTAAAAAATGGATTATTATTATAATCGTAGCACTTGCACTCCTTAGCTTCTTGCCGTCGCTGTTTATGGCATACTAAAGAAAGGTCAATGATTCCATTTGTCATAATCAGGAAAATATTTTTATCCATTGTGCCTCTGGTACTTTTTTATCTTTTGAGAAAGGTGATTAAAAACCAAGAGCCTAAGAGAAAATCACATCTGTCCGAATTTGACAAAAACCAAATTATAGAAGGAAAAATCGTAGATGAAAATAGTCGTAACCGCTGACATCCACTTCGGTGTTGGTAATAATCAACATATTGTTAAAAGCCTGGCTAAAAGAATTATCAAGACAAAAGCCGATGTTCTCATACTTGCCGGTGATACATTTCACTTCCAGCAGCAACTTCAAATCTTTGAAAAGTATTGTAGATCTTGTTAAAATGATCCTGCAACTGGTTCCAACTAAGGAGCTGGTCGCTCACAAGTGCTTTCTACAGATTCGAGACCCGCAGAAAAAAACTTCTTTATAAACATAGCTAATCTTGGTATAATAAGTTAACTGCCTCTTTTTTATGCAAAAGGATTTTTCCATTGTCATTCCTATCTATAACGAGCAGGAAAGTATTCGGGAACTCATCTCAAACATTAAGAGAGCTTTTTCAGGAGTTAAGAAGACCTACGAAATGATATTCATAGATGATGGATCAACGGACAAAACATTGTCTATTCTTAAAAATGTCAGAACCGAGAATAAGGATATAAAAATCTATTCATTCAGGAAAAATTTAGGAAAGTCTCCCGCGCTTATGCTCGGATTTGCCAGGTCAACCGGAAAGACAATTGTAACTCTTGATGCGGATTTGCAGGATGATCCCTCAAATATTATGGCGCTCTATCAGAAGCTGACTAAAAACGGTTATGATATCGTTACCGGATGGAGAAAAGACAGAAAGGACAATATTTTTAAGATAATGTCATCTCAAATTTTCAATAAAATTGTCTCTGTTCTCTTCGGCCTGAAACTTCACGATTTAAATAGCGGTCTTAAGATATATAAATCAGAAGCTGCGAAAGATTTAAAAATTTACGGCGGAATGCACAGGTTCATACCTATAATTGCCCAGGAAATGGGATATAAAGTTGCAGAAAAAGAAATTCTTCACCATCCGAGAAAATATGGATTCTCAAAATATAAATTCACTAAAATTTTCACGGATGTTCCCGATTTAATAACAATCTATTTTCTGACAAAGTACACAAGAAGACCGCTCCATTTTTTCGGTAAAATTGGAGCTTTTGTTTTTACTATTGGATTTATTATTCTTCTATATCTTTCGTACTTGAGATTTATCGGTGAGAGAATTGGGGGAAGACCACTGCTTTTATTTGGGGTCCTTCTTGTCTTGACCGGCATGCAGATAATTTTCACAGGGCTTCTTGCGGATCTTATCGTAAACATTAATTCTAAAGACGACGATGATTTCCTCACCAAATTTGAGCAGAATTAAATGAGGCAGGATTTTAAAAAGCTATTTGAATTTTTACTGGGAATTCCTCTGACGATTGTTTCTTTTTACTTTATATTCAATTTCATCTATAGAAATCGGGAAGAAATTCTCCCGGTTTTTTCCGATTTTAATATTGCGCCGTATCTTCTTGGGCTTTTTTTTCTGACTATTTTCTTTTTCCTAAGGGCTCTGGTTTGGAAAAATATATTAAAACACCAAGGATTTGAGGTGGAAACGGCAAAGTCCGTGTATTTACTTTCATCTTCCGAGATCAAAAGGTATATTCCGGGAAGTATCCTCGCTTTTATATCAAGAGTTAAAAACTTTAATTTTCTCAAAATTCCCACAAAGAAAATGGTCAAAATGATTTTTTATGAGAGCCTAATCTTTGTCTTTTCAAGTTTTTTAATTTCCATTCCGGGATTAGTTTTTATAATAAAAGGTTTCAATATAAGCCAATTTTTCGCCGATTATCTATTTATCTCTCTTATGCTTTTCTTGCTTTCGATATCCTTAATTTCAGCCGTATTTTTAATAAAATTTAACAGAATCAAGTCGTTTGCTAAAAAAATATACCCCCTTAAAGAAGCTTTTGTCTTGATGGCACTGTCATGGATCTTTTTTGGAGTGGGAAATTATTTGATAGCCGCGTCATTTGTCTATCTTGATCCGATAAGAATCGTCGCCCTTTCTTCGTTTTTTGTTCTCTCCTGGCTAATAGGGTACCTTTCAATTGTCGCGCCCCTGGGGCTCGGTGTCAGAGAGGCAGTGATTATTTATGGATTATCACCTATTATATCTCTCCCGCTTTCTGCGACTCTCTCTGTTTTACTCCGCGTTAGCCATATTGCTTCAGAAATCATATTCCTTTTTGTTTCATATTTGAATCTCAGATTTTTAAAAATAAAAACACCTGTTTCTTTTCATTTTGCGATTCTTTGGGCAGCAATTATATCCTATATCTCGTACTTTTCATATGTTAGCATTGAAAAACATAATAATTTCTTCACCGGCAGGTTTGATTTGGGGAATATGGATCAGACCGTATGGAATACACTAAATGGCAGATTTTTTCAATTAACAAATCCTGACGGAACACAAACAATATCCCGTCTTGCCATACATTCGGATTTCATTCTTATGTTAATCTCACCATTTTACATTTTATGGAACGATCCAAGGGTTCTTCTTGTAATTCAATCAGTTATTCTTGGATTGGGTGGCTTATTTATATACAAAATTTCAAATTATGTTTTAAAGAATAATTATCTTTCCCTTGTTTTTGGCATATCATATTTGCTTAACCCTTTTGTCCAGAAGCAAAACCTTTTTGACTTTCACCCTGTTACTCTTGCGACAACTTTCCTGCTGGCCTCTTTTTATTTCCTTATCAAAAGAAAAAATATCCTTTTTTTGCTTTTTTTGGTTGTGGCTTTATTGACAAAAGAAAGCGTTTACATAATCGGTTTTCTTTTGGGACTATTCGCGTTTATCAGAACAAAAAATAAATGGTGGATAGTGTTCGCGTTATTATCTATTTTCTTATTTTACTTCCTTATGTCATATGCCATTCCTGCCGCTCGTGGAGGAGCTCACTTTGCTACGGAATATTTTGAGATGTTTGGATCCTCCCCGTTTGATATAGGAAAAAACATGTTGATGAACCCGATAAAAACGACAAGCTTACTTTTGACCTTCCCAAATTTGAACTATGCATACAAACTCCTTCTTCCGGTAGGATTCCTGTCTCTTTTGGCGCCTTCTTTTCTGATTTTTGCCTTGCCGGACACGCTGATAAATCTCCTATCCAAAAATGAAAATCTTAAATCCGTAAATTTCCATTACGCCGCCCTAATATTGCCATTTATTTACATATCGGCCGTATTCGGAGTTAAAAATTTGTTAAGTATAACTTCGCGTTTTACAGGCTCGAAAGTTTTAGCAAATTTTATTCTTATAGTCAGCCTATTTTCTACTTTTCAATA
>Ga0156268_128_pt1 | contig 22821 bp, 16 predicted proteins | sample RifCSPlowO2_12_FD_107917 | JGI IMG/M metagenome (GOLD analysis project Ga0156268, IMG submission 107917) | Candidatus Levybacteria bacterium RIFCSPLOWO2_12_FULL_39_17 | reverse complement strand
GTTTTGGCAACGGATGCTCAAAATTATGCTTTTCTTTCAAATGATGTCGTTTCAATCGCGGATACGGGGGCAAACACAATTGAGGGGTCAATGGAAGCGACCATTAATACAGGCAACGCGATATCAATCGTTTCCCTTCTCAATCAGGTTAATTTTACGATTGAAGGCTCAACTCTTTACTTTATAACAATTAATATTTTCGGAAAACTCACGGGAAATATTATTTTGCCCGAGTTTTCCGCTCTTGAATCTTGCAATAATTGCGGAATGTCGATTTCGACGGAAAATCAGGCAACCGTAAACAACAATATTGATTCGGAAGCAAATACGGGTGAAAACGGGATCATATATTCGGAGGAGGGAAAAATTGAAACAGGGGAGGCGGCAAGCGTTGTTAATCTCACGAACTTTCTTAACACAAATATTTTTGGGTTGCTTCTTCTTAACTTGACAATTAAGATTTTTGGCAATTGGGATGGAAATTTTTTGGGGTGGAGCAATATATTCGGGCCTCTTAGCGGAGGAAATTTAGCGCTTACTTTTCTAAGCGGAGGCGTGGGGGACGGATGTCAGAGCTGTTTGTCTGATGTGTCGATATATAATTCCGCGACAGTCAATAACAATATTTCATCGACTGCCAATACCGGTAAGAATTCAGTTTCGGGCGAAAACGCATCAATTAATACGGGAAACGCGGTATCCGTTGTGACGCTCGCAAACTTTGTTAATACTAACTTTATTAATTCAATCGGATTTTTTGGATTCCTGAATATTTTCGGGGACTGGACAGGTAATATAGGAGGAGCAAATTCATTTATTACACCAACCCCGACCCCGCCTGATGTTTCAATCGATGATTCCGCCGATGACGCGGAAAGTGAGGCGGACAATAGCAATTATGCCCGGGAAGACGGGGGGGCTCTCGAAGCAACCCTTAGTACAAATGTCGGGACTCATGTAAATCCCGGGGATACGGTTACCTTCTTTGTAGATGTCAAAAACCCGGGAACGGGGAAAGTCTATGACTCAAGGCTTTATCTTTATCTTGTCTATGACAACGAAGATGTTGGCGGAGCGGCATTTGACCTTGGTGAAATCGGTGCTAAAAAAAAGGCGCGGCTTACAACCGGACTTGTTCTTTCTGAAAACGCGCCTCCCGGAACTTATATTGCAGTGGCAGTTGTTAAAGGAACAACAGGAGAAGACAAAAAGGATTTGGTGGCTTCTGCCCAAAGTGATTTCATTATAGGGCAGGTTGCGGGACTCGCTTTAGGAACAGGGGGCAATGGAGATCAGGATGCGTCAACCGTCCTGGGCGCAAAGAACCTTACCCCCAGGGTTGCTTCAACAACACAAGAGAGAATCTTACTTTTACTATTCCTGCTTTTTTCATTCGTATATTTTGCGATAAGGATTATTAAAAAAAGAGAGTATTTTGCCGAACTTTTTGCAAAAGGACTTACATTCAAGGAAAGAGTTTATTCTTTCCGCCTATTTCTGCTTTAATTTGACTTGAGTCTTCAAGAGGTGTTTAAATAAATATATGAGGCAAAAGCTGGCATTGTTCCTGTTTCTTCCATTTTTTACCCTTTTGTTCGTTTTCTTTGCCAGAGAGATAAGCGCGCAGGTTCTTCCCAAAAGGGTAATAGTAACATTTAAGAAAGAGGCATCTCAAGCGCTTCAGGACAGAATAATTTCGCAAGTTACTGCGACAAGAATTAAAAGACTTTCGCTTGTAAATTCTCAAGTAGTACTCGCAACGCAAGCGAAAATTGAAAGTTTAAAGGCAGATCCGAGTGTTTTGCGGGTTGAGGAAGATGCGATTGCATATGCTTTATGCCACAGATGGTGGCACAGGTGTCCGACACCAACCCCAACTAAGACTCCCACGCCTACGCCCACAAACGGACCAACTCCTACACTCACAAATACACCTACCCCAACCCCCACACCGGGTTCCACCCAAGTCCTACCATGGGGAGTTGACAGGATAGATGCGGATTTGTCATGGGGGACTACAACGGCGGATAATGTTAGGGTTGCGGTAGTCGACACTGGTATTGATCTTGACCATCCGGATTTGCAGGGAAATATTAAAGGAGGAATAAATACGATTTATTCGTGGAGAACAGCGGATGATGACAATGGGCACGGAAGCCATGTAGCAGGAATTATTGCGGCCGTTAATAATTCAATAGGGGTAGTAGGCGTGGGATATCAAATAGACCTTTATGCGGTAAAGGTCTTAAACAGCAACGGTTCGGGCTATGTTTCGGATATTATTGAGGGGATTCAGTGGTCTGTTAATAATGGAATCAATGTTATAAACATGAGCCTCGGGACAACATCAGATATTCAGTCGTTTCATGACGCAGTGACCGCGGCAAAAAATGCCGGAATAACGGTAGTTTCGGCAGCCGGAAATTCGGGGCCGGGAGACAACACGGTGATTTATCCTGCCAGGTATCCGGAATCAATCGCGGTGTCGGCAACAAATTCATCAGACGGCCAGCCGTCATGGTCATCAAGAGGTCCTGAAGTGGACATTGCCGCGCCGGGAAATTCGATTCTCTCAACATACAGAGGCGGAGGCTATACAACGCTTTCGGGAACCTCAATGGCAACCCCGCATGTGGCAGGAGCCGCCGCAATGGTCCTTTCGAATCATCCTGGATTCACGCCTTCACAGGTTCAAACACATCTTCAAAACAATGCGGAAGTTCTCCCTGGCTTATCCTCAAACCAGCAAGGATCGGGCCTTGTTGACGCCGAAAAAGCAGTCCTGACCCCATAAGACAAATCCAGTTGTCAGTTTTTCGGCACCACCAAAATTAGAAGCGCATTAAAGAGCAATATATGGAGACAATAACAAATATTACAAAATCGGGTTACGTTTATCATCCTACGATTACATCCGCCACTTATTTGCTGCGATAATCCGTAAAAAACATTAAAAAAATATTAAGCAAATTGATATATTGATTTTGATAATTTAGTTTTATATCCTCAAAATATGAGGCTGCCCGCGAAAGCTTTATTCTGCTGGACGATTGTTATCCTTGTGTTTTTTGCTTTAGCTCATTCTGTCTTCGCCGAGACCACGCTCTATAGAGGCGCAGGTACGATAACTACCGATGGGAATACTCCGTATACCAATCTTTCAAATTGTTCGGCAACTGATGACGCTACATGTGACCACGTATCTGCTCCGTTGTTTGCAAATTTATATTTTAGGGATTTTGGTGATTTTGGAATTCCTGACGGATCCACAATTACTTATTTGAAAATACGAGTGACCGGAAAAGCAAACTTGCCTGCCCAAGCTCTTTTTACAGGAGCATCTATAATAGGATCTCCTATTTTATTCGCTTCCAATTGTCAGGCTCCGTCTGATTTATGGACAATGTTTGCACTTAATAGTCCGGTAATAAGTACTTACAATGTAACCACGCCGCTTACAGTTGGCACTCTTGCAGCATGTTTTTCTCTTGCCAATATTAAGTCAAACAATTTCATTTTCAGAGTTAATTATTCTAAGTCTGTCGCGTGGTCCGCAAGTATTGATAATTTTGAAATCGCTTTTGATTATATACCGGCTGCAACGCCAACTCCTACTCCAACCCCAGCAGGGCCAGAGCCATTTCTGGATTTACCGTGGGATTATGAGGCGCAAGGACAAACCTTCTCCGAAGCGGCATTATCAATAAAATCCTTTTTTGATCATGAGTATCCTCTATTGGGAAATCTGATCGAACCGGATACTGTATCCGATACCCTAGTGAAATATAATGGAACTAAAACTGGCGACTTTTATTCCTCCCACAATGGATACGACTACGCAAAGTTAGCTAAAGTTAACCTGGGCGACGACGTTCTTTCAGCAGCAGCCGGTACAGCAGAGCTTATAACTTCATGTGGAGCATGTGGGAATATGATTGTAATCGATCATGAAAACGGATACCAAACTAAATACATGCATCTGTTGGATGGAAGTCCATCTATCTCGACGCCTGGGGTTAAAGTTCATGTCAATGCACATCAAAAAATTGGTGAGGTTGGATTTTCAGGCCACGTAGAACCAGAGGGACCAGAAGGAGCACATATACATTTTGGAGTTTATCAAGATAAAAATGACGATGGGAATATGGGCGATAATGTACTAGATGGTCTAACAGATCCATTCGGGTGGCAATCGGAAGGCCCAGATCCTTGGGAAAATTATTCATTTTTCTATGGAGGAATTCAAAGGTCAGGAAATAAAAGTTACTATCTTTGGAAGAAGTCGCTAGGCGGTACATCTTCAAACCTAACATCTTCCGGTGGTAATTTCAGCGCCGGACGTTATTCTATTGATTTTCCATCAGATGCCGTTTCGCAAAGTGCTACAATTGAACTTACGCCGGAGCCAATTGTTGCTCCCTCTGCAAATCTTTCATCCGTTGGATCAACGCTTCTTGCAACCGCCAAAGATTTACTTGGTAATATCATCACAAACTTTCCTGAACCATTCACCTTAACTATTTATTTTTCAAATATCGATCTTTCAAGATACAACACATCAACATTATCAATATATTCAAGTCAGGACGGTGAAGTATGGAATCAAGAGCTAACAGATATTGATTTTATCAATAATAAAGCGACGACAACTATTGCCCACTTTACCCACTTTGCGCTTATGGCGGAACGGCTCGACGCCCTAGTTCCTACAACAACAGCAATACTTTCAGGCGAGCAAGGTATTACCAATTGGTTCAAATCAGATGTCTCAGCGAGTCTTTCTGCTCAAGACAACGACGGAGGACTTGGTATTGATTACACCATGTATAAATTGAATGATGAAGATTGGCAGCAATACCTGAATCCTTTGTTGTTTTCAGATGAGGGACATTACAAAATCGAATTCTATTCTGTGGATAATGATGAAAATATGGAAGACGTAAAGAGTGTTGAATTTGATATTGATAAAACTCCGCCCGAAGCGGAAATTAAATTTAATGTTGATACGCTTGACGTAGATATTATTGGTCACGACAGCTCGGGATCAGCAGAAGTGAATGTTTCCAATCTTCCAAGAAAGAAGAACAGCATTAAAGTAACTGATCAGGCAGGAAATACTCTTGAATTGATTGGAAAAGAAAAAGAACGTGGGCACAATGCAAAAGTAGTTATAGAATCATTAAAGTACAATCAAGATGACTCAATAGACATTGACCCCGCCCGGCTACTTATAAATTACAATCTTGATAACGCAACACTTGATTTACGAAAACTCACACAAACGTTTGAAATTAGAGGGGAATTAAAGATTAAGCTTATATATTCAGCCAAAACTGATAAAACTCAGGTAATTACCAAAGTAAAAGGCCAAGGAAAAGTAAAAGAAGAACTTTCGGGAATTAGGATATTGAAATTGACTACAGAAAACGGTACGCTAAATTACAGTTATTAAAATGGCAACCAAAAATCAAAAAAACAAACTTTTGTACTTAGGATTTATCGCAGTAGCAATAGCTATTGCATTTTTTGTTTTTAAGATCACAAATAAGACTGACCTGAGCTTGTTTAATAGAAACGATTCGCAGTCTTCCGATAAGAGTACAAATCAAATTTACACCTCAAAAACGCTAAGAATTTCCGTAGGCGTATCCAAGGAATTTCAAATTGAAGATAAGCTTATCGATGTTATATTTAAAAAGGGAAATGAGGAAATAATCTTAAGTCGAATTGGCACAAATTTTACTACGATAGAAGAATATCTTGATAACCTGGAAAATAAAAACAAAACAAAAATTAATGATAAAGAAACCTTAAATTATAATAGTTACAAGATTATAAGTGGGTACATTAACCGTAGAGATGGCAACAACGAAAAGGTATATTTTATCTATCCGGATCAGTGGGTTGTATATACGATATCTACTACATATCCCAACCTTTATGATTATCTTGACAAAATCGCGAGGTCTTTTAGATATACTCCTTAAGAGATTCTTCGCTTCGCTCAGAATGACAAACTCAGTTGGTTTTTCATAAACCTCAAGCCCACACGTAGCTCATATAGCAGGATTTGTAATTTTTAGAACGGGTATGTCCCCAGGTGTAATCGTAAAACACCTCGAAGGTGTAGTGTGAAGGTGTAGATTGCCAAATTATAATCCAGATAGACATTCATTAATCTGAAGCCGAGGTTTCCTTGACGGGAAACTTCATTAGTGCTAAAATAGTTTTGGTTTTGTAATAAATGATTCGGTGGGTTTACCCACCTTTTTTGTAATCGAATATTTTTGTGTATTTAATACTAAATACTTTATACAAAATACTTAATACTAATTTTTATGGCAGTTGTTCAAAGATCAGAATTTTCTTTAGCTCTAAATCAGATCGCGTCCGAACGCGGTGTTGATCCTCAAATTGTTGTAGACACAATAAAAGGCGCTATTTTGGCCGCCTTCAGAAAAGATAATCCCGGGATTGAGGATGAAATCGACTCTTACACTGTTGAATTGAATGAAAATACCGGAGAAACTAAAATTTTAATAGAAGGAAAAGATGTAACTCCTCCCGGTTTTGGAAGGATTGCGGCGCAAACCGCCAAACAAGTGCTGCTTCAAAAAATCAGAGAAAAGGAAAAAGACGCAATTATAGAAGAATATTCAAAAAGAGTCGGAACAGTTGTAGCAGGCATGATCTTGCGCTTCCTCGGGCCAAATATAATCGTTGATATAGGAAAAGCTGAGGCGGTAATCGAACCTCTTGATAAGATTCCAAATGAGCAGTATTTCCTTAATAAAAAAATGCCTGTTTATATCAAAGAAATTAATGATGAAAAAAGAGAAATTTTAGTTTCTAGATCTGCCCCAGGACTAATTGAGGGGCTTCTTAAGAGAGAGGTTCCTGAGGTTAATTCGGGGAGTGTAATAATTAAAAAAGTTGTACGGGAACCGGGAAATCGAGCCAAGATTGCGGTGTATTCGGAGCAATCCGGAATTGACCCGGTTGGATCTTGCGTAGGACAAAAAGGAGTAAGAATTCAAGCGGTAATTAACGCTTTAGACGGGCTTGAAAAAATAGATGTAATTCAGTGGAATCCGGATCCGGCAAAAATGATCGCTAATGCCCTGTCCCCGGCAAAAAATCTTAAGGTACAAATTAATGAGGAGGAAAAACGGGCAGAAGTGACTGCCCCAAGAGAAGAACTTCCTTTGGTGATTGGCAGAGAGGGTCAAAATGTGAGGCTTGCCTCAAAACTAACTGAATACAATATTGAGGTTAAAGGGGAAGAAGCACCAGTCACAGAAGACACCCCGCTTCGCCAAGGCTCCGCGGGGCAAGCTGAAAAGCCAACTGAAGAGACTGAAACCGAACAGAACCAAACAGTGGTTACAAGCAAAACAAAGAAAACTGATCCCGTGGCAGACGAAAATGTTAAATCTGAATAAGCTATGGGAAAGTCTTTTCTAAAAAACAAAATATGGACAAAAAAAATGAAAATAATAAAAATCAGTTTCCTCCCGTTGTATCCGTCTTAGGTCATGTTGACCATGGCAAAACGGCCCTTCTTGATAAGATTCGCGAGACAACGGTTGCCCAAAAAGAATTAGGCGGCATAACTCAAAAAATCGGTGCTTCTCAAATTGAGATAGAACACGAAGGCGCAACGAGAAAAATAACATTTATTGATACTCCCGGACACGAAGCTTTTTCAAACATGAGGTCTCAAGGGGTGTCGGCAGCGGATATCGTGCTTTTAATTGTGGCGGCAAATGATGGCGTAATGCCTCAGACAAAAGAGTCTATAGAAAAAATTAAAGAAGCAAATATCCCCTACTTAGTTGTTTTTACAAAAATAGATCTTGAAGGAATGTTTCTTGAAAAAGTGAAGCGACAGTGTCTCAAGGAAGGAATATTGCTTGAGGGACTTGGTGGAAACGTGCCCTTTATTGGAGTTTCGGCCAAGACAGGCGAGAAAGTAAAAGATCTCCTTGATCTAATTTTGCTTGTGTATGATTTGGCCTCGATTAAAAAAGACGATAAGAGTGACTTTATGGGGGTCATAATTGATTCAAAATTAGACAAGAGAAAAGGAACTATTGCTTCGGTTATAGTTAAGCAAGGTAAGCTCTCAGTCGGCAAAACCATATTTGCTCATGGTGTTCAAAAAGGGAAAATCAGAGCCTTAATTGATACATTCGGTAAAAATACGGATTCGGCAATTCCCGGAGATGCGGTTGAAGTGCTTGGTCTAAGCGAAATTCTACCTGCAGGAACTGTTCTTTTTGATAAAGAGGTTGAGCCTGTCCAGGTAAGAAAGGATACTCAGAAAACAGGCCAGGCGCCTTTCGATATTATCGAGTTTCTAAAGGGTGAGAAGCCGGATATTATACCAATAATTTTAAAAACTGAAACTAGTGCGGAAATGGAAGCTTTAAAAAATTCACTGCCTCAAAAAGTTCGAGTTATTTATGAAGGACAGGGAGGCATAGCAATTTCCGACATATTAATGGCAAAAGACTTTCATGCATTAGTTGTTGGTTTTAATGTTGAAATAACTCGTGAGGCAAAATTTCTGGCAGAAAGCGAGAAAGTATTCTATAAATCTTACGGGATAATTTACGAACTCCTGGACGAATTAAATCAGTTGATACTCACTTTGTCTCAAAAAAAGGAGGAAAAAGAATTGGGACGAGGACAAATAGTGGCATCATTTATGGGGACAACCGGAGCGATATTGGGTGTTAAGGTGGCTCAAGGAAGAATTGCCGTAGGTGATCGGGTTAAGCTTGTGCGAAAGGATAAAGAATTAGGCTCAGCATTAATCACTTCAATTAAACAAGGAAAGACTGACATTAGGCATGTTGAAAAAAATGGAGAGTGCGGAATAATGATATCCTCTCAGGTTGACTTTGCTCCGGGAGATGCTATAATAGCCTATAAGAGTTTGTAAGACTTAAGACCTAAGACTTAAGTCTTTTAATTTATCATGATTAATCCTTTAATTTCTGGTCACAAAGAACAAATTCGAGAACTTATTGAATCAGAACCCAGTATTGGGATTGTGATTGGAGAAAATCAAAACCTCGACTTGCTTGCCGCCGGTCTTGGATTTTATTTAGTACTGAAATCAGCAGGAAAAAATGTTCAAATTGTTTCAAGAAAAGGAACAATCGTTGAATTTTCAAATTTGTTCGGCGTTGACCAAATAGCAAAATCATTCGGTGGAAAAGCCAAAGTTTTAACAATATCCGTTCCATATAACGAGGGAGAGATTGATAAAGTTTCGTACAACATTGAAGCCGACCGGCTTAATGTGAATCTATTTGCGGAGGAGAAGGGAATTAATTTTAATGAAGCCGACATTGAATATATTAAAAAAGGCTCCTCGCCTTCTCTTGTAATCACAATAGGAGTTTCAAATGAATCCGAAATGAACGGATTGGTAGACTTAAAGTCTGTTAAAACAATTCATATTGATAAAAATCCCTTAAATTCACTTTTCGGAGATGTTTCGATTGTTGATCCTTCTTTTTCCTCAGTTTCCGAGATTGTCGCGGAACTAATCAAGGATCTGGAATTAGGACATGACGCGGACGCATTTCAAAATCTCTTAAACGGAATAACTTACGCAACCCGTAACTTCTCAGCCAGCAATACAAGTGCTTCCGCTTTTGATGCGGCAGGATTTCTTCTTCAAAACGGGGCAAGGAGACAAGATGTTCCGCGGGGGCAAAAAGATGCCAGAAACTTTCCCAGAGAAGAGTATTTCTTAAATCAAAAACAAAAGCCTTTCCAAAATCAACCTCAGGAAAAATTCGAAGAAATTGAGAAAAATCAAGAAACTCAACCGGATATTCCTGCGGAAGTTCCAAATGACTGGTTTCTTCCAAAAGTCTTTAAAGGATCAAAGAAAGGCAACTAGGATAATCTACCGATTGAAAACCTAATTCAATTTTGTTAAAATACAAAAAGAATTGATTATATATTATAGATTGTATATTATTCTAAGTTTTGACACTTCGAAATCTTCAGAAGATAATCAACAATAAATAATAAATAATCTATATTCGAATATGCCTTTAACATCAGACGAAAAGAAAAACATAATTAATAAATATGCGAAAGGCAAAGGTGACACTGGAAGCCCTGAGGTTCAGATTGCTCTTTTAACCTCGCAGATTCAGAAGTTGACCGAGCATCTGAAAATTCACCAGAAAGACACTCATTCAAGGCGAGGCCTTCTCAACATGTTATCTAAAAGAAGAAGACTATTTAATTTTTTGACAAGAATGGATAAAATAAGGGGAGAAGAAATAGGAAAAGAAGTAGGGATGGCTGCATAAATTGAGCAATTGCTTCCTCAATTATTTCTCCAGAAAAAAAATGAAACAATCAAAAAAAACACTCCAAATCAATGGAGCAACACTGACGCTTGAGACAGGAATTTTAGCTCAACAGGCTACTTCAGCTGTAGTGGGCCGAATGGGAGACACCATGGTTGTAACCACAGTTGTTATGGGCAAAAACGATTCAACCCTTGGATATTTTCCATTAAATGTTGAATATGTTGAGAGATTATATGCCGGAGGAAGAATAAAGGGAAGCCGTTGGGTAAAACGCGAAGGAAGGCCATCGGACGAGGCGATATTAACAGCTCGAATGATAGATCGTACCATAAGACCCCTTTTCCCGAAAGAACTTAAAAAGGATGTTCAGGTAGTGGTTACTGTTTTATCCGTTGACGGCGAGAACAATCCTGATATATTGGCCGCGATTACTACTTATGCCGCTCTCGCAATTTCAAAAATTCCATGGAATGGTCCAATCGGAACAACGAGAATTGGATTGATTACCCAGAAGGATCAAGAGGAAGAATTTATAGTCAACCCTACTGCTACGGAAGAAGATTTGCTTGAGCTTGATTTAATTGTTTCTTCAAAAAATGGAAAAGTTGTGATGATTGAGGCCGGCGCAAAACAAGTAAGTGAAGAACAAGTTTCCCGCGGCATAAGTTTAGCACGGGAATGGAACGCAAAAATTACCAATCTCATTGAAGAATGGGTAAAAGAAATAGGTGATAAAAAGGTCGAAGTTCAAAAAGATGAGAAACTTGAGGAAGTTATTATGCTTGTGGAGAAGTCCTACAAGGACCGCATGGTTGAACTAATTGAAAAAGGTGTAAATAGCGAGGTGACAGGAGAGCTTGACGCAATTGTCGAAAAAATTTGGGGACTGGAGAAGGAAAACATTGAGGATAAAAGTAAAGTCGCGGAGGCTGTTGACTATATATTTAAAAAAGCCGTGCGCGAGGAGATTGTCAACCGGAAAAAAAGGCCTGACGGCCGGGCAATTGACCAAATCAGGCCTATAAGCGCCCAGGTTGGTGTTCTTCCGAGAACCCATGGCTCCGCAATCTTCTCAAGAGGTGAAACCCAGGCATTAAGCGTTGCAACCCTTGGCCCTTCTTCCATGGAACAATTAATTGAGGGACCTGAAGGGGAGGAGACAAAAAGATATATGCACCACTATTCTTTCCCTCCATATTCTGTTGGCGAAACAGGAAGGCTTGGATCACCAAGCAGGCGCGAAATTGGGCATGGAGCGTTGGCTGAGCGCGCGCTGGAACCTGTAATTCCTGACCCAATCAAATTCCCTTATGCAATCCGGGTGGTTTCGGAGATAATGTCTTCAAACGGTTCGACATCCCAGGCGGCAGTTTGTGGATCCACCTTGTCTCTAATGGATGCCGGTGTTCCTTTGCTTGCCCCGGTTGCCGGTATTGCCATAGGTCTTATGACCCGTTCGTCGCAGGGCTCCTCAGGGCAAGCTCGTTCAAAATCCTCGACAGATGATGAGTATGTTGTACTGACGGATATTATTGGTCTTGAGGATTTTGCGGGCGATATGGATTTTAAGGTTGCAGGAACCGAAAAAGGAATAACCGCAATACAGCTTGATGTAAAGATTGACGGCTTGTCAGACGAGATAGTTTCGGAAACTTTGGCAAGAGCCAAAAAAGCAAGACTTGAAGTCCTTGAGAAAATGTTATCAATTATTCCTCAAGCGCGTGAAGATGTATCAAAATATGCTCCCAAAATTAAGACGGTCAAAATTGATCCTGAGAAAATAGGCGAAGTTATTGGGTCAGGCGGAAAAACAATCCGAAATATTAGCGCTACAACAGGTGCAACCGTAGATGTTGCGGAAGACGGCACTGTTTCAATTTCATCAATAAGTGAGGAGGCAGTGGAAAAAGCGGCAAACTGGGTAGATTTGATCACTCGTGAACTTCATAAAGGAGAGGTATTTGAAGGGATAGTCAAGAGAATTGTTTCGTTTGGGGCATTTGTCGAGATAGTACCGGGAAAAGAAGGTTTGGTTCATGTTTCCGAGATGTCAACGGAATATGTAAGGGATCCTCATGATGTTCTAAAGATCGGGCAGACTGTCAAAGTGAATGTAAAGGAAATGGACGAACACGGAAGGATTAATCTTTCTATGTTGTTTGGGGAACGCCCTGAAAGAACTCGTGAAGAGGGACCAGCTCGTCCCCCTCGGGAAGAAAGGCCAAGGGACGACAGGCGAGAATTTCAAAGGCGTGATGACAGGGCAGGTTCAAGAAGAGAAAGTGGGTCACGAGGCGGATCAAGACCATTTAGACGGGACAGCAGGCGAGGTGGACGAGCTCCTTTTGATTCCTTGCGTCCCGACACCAGAGAGAGAAGGTAAAATAATCCAAACCTTGTTCGATCCTAAATTTTAATGTTATACTGTTTGCATGGATGATGCTGCCCATTCCACGATTTCAAACGGTTCGACTTTAGTTCAAAAAGACTTTAACATTGACGACCAGCTTAAGAAGCTCGAGGACTCCATAAGTTCCGCCTCAATGCCGCAAGATCTTCACGATAAAGCAATTGCTATGTTGAACAGATTAAAAATTATTAAAAGCGATTCCGCTTTTTTTATGGAATTTGATAGTATATCGCGCTATATCGAGTGGATAACTGCTTTACCCTGGAGTAAAACATCTCAGGATATTCTGGATTTGGCCCATGCAAAGCAAGTCCTTGAAAAAAACCATTATGGATTGGGCGATGTGAAAGAAAAACTACTTGAATATCTTTCGATTATGATCCTGAAAAACCAAAGACATATGGAAGGCGCCGATCGCTTTGCGCGGGCGCCAATCATTTCCTTGGTTGGTCTTGTTGGAGTCGGAAAAACAACAATTGCCTTTTCCATCGCAGAGGCTCTTGGCCGAAAAATTCAGCGTATCCCTTTTGGAGGTATGGGAGCCGCCTCGCAACTACGAGGAAAGACCAGGCTTTTTCCGGACAGCGAGCCCGGCTTAATTATTAAAGCATTAAGACGGGCGGGAACTAATAATCCTGTTATACTACTTGATGAAATTGACCGTGTTTCGCAGGATGCCCGGGCAGACATAATGGGGGTGTTAGTTGAGCTTTTGGATCCTGGGCAAAATAAAAATTACACAGACCACTTTATTGATTATTCCTTTGATCTTTCGAATGTTTTGTTTATTGCCACATCAAACAACACAAAAGATATTTCAACGGCCGTCTTGGATCGCTTGGAGATTATCCAGATGCCCTCATACACGGATCAGGAGAAAATAACAATTGCCAAGAACTTCATGTTTCCGAAGGTTTTAAATGAATCCGGTATGACTTCCAATGACTTAGTGATTGAAGACCCCGTGTGGCAGGAAGTAGTGAGACCGCTTGGATATGATTCGGGAATCAGATCACTTGAGAGAACAATTCAAGGCTTGGTCCGAAAGGTGGTGTTCTATCAGCTCTCAGGCAAAATTCCGCAAGGACAAGTTTTTCGGGTGACCTTGCAAAATGTGAGGGAGTATGTGCCGCAATGGTAGTAATAATATGAAAAATAAAAGATCAAAAATTAAAAATAATGAATATTTTATATTTTATATTTAAGATTGAATATTTTTACCGTGGATAGTGTTTCGTTTATATCATTAGGAGGAGTCGGAGATGTTACAAAAAACATGTCTGTTTATCAACATGGGAATGAGATATTACTTGTAGATTGCGGAATAGGTTTCGTTGATGAATCCATGCCGGGAGTGGATCTTATGATCCCGAATGTTTCTTATCTTAAACAAATCAACAAAAAAATAGTCGGAATGATTTTAACTCATGGACACGAAGACCATATAGGTGCCCTTCCCTTTGTTTTACCGGTTCTTCCTTCTTTTCCAATTTATGCATCTAATTTAACGGCGGCTCTGGCAAATGAAAAATTAAAAGAGTTTGGAGAGAAAAACCTTGTGCAGACGGTGAGATTTGAGGATACTCTAAAACTTGGCTCTTTCTCGGTTTCTTTTGCCAGAGTTACGCACTCAATAATTGACGCCGCAAATCTTTTGATTAAAACTCCTATCGGAAATTTTTATCACGGAAGTGATTTTAAATTTGATTTTACTCCTGTTGATGGAAAACCATCGGAACTGCGAAAAATTGCAAAATGGGGAGAAGAAGGAATTTTGTGTACGCTATCGGACTGTCTTGGATCGGAACGCCCCGGACATTCAAAATCAGAGCTAAAGATAACGGAAAGCTTTGATGAGGAGGCAAAAAGGACAAAGGGAAAATTATTTATAACTACCTATTCATCAAATATTTCCCGGATGAATCAGGCCTTGGATGTTGCCAAGAAATACGGAAGAAAAGTCTGTTTTATGGGGAGGTCTTTTCTTAAGGCTCGGGATGTTGGAAGAAAATTAAAGTACATAGATTTACCCCCAAAAATGGAAATAAGACCCGCCGATGCAAAGAAACTTCCTCCGGGACAGGTAATGCTTTTAATAGCAGGAAGTCAAGGGCAGGTAGAGTCTGCGCTAACGAGAATTTCAGAGGATCAGGACAGAGATATAAGAATTCAAAGGGGAGACACCGTCATTTTCTCCGCAGATCCGATTCCCGGAAATGAAATAAACATAAATAGCCTGATCGATACAATCTCAAGAAAAGAGGCAAGAGTTGTTTACTCACAAATTACAGATGATTTTCATGTTTCAGGACATGGATCACAAAACGACTTGAAGCTTTTATTGTCTTTGACAAACCCCAAATTCGTTTTACCGATAGGCGGAACTTACAGGCAAATGGTTGCCTATAGGGAGTTAGCCCGCGAAATGGGTTACACAGATCAAGAGGTAATTTTTGCGGACAATGCCCGCGAGATAATTTTTACCCAAAACGGGTTCAGACCTGGAAAGCAAGTGAACCTTCCTCATGTTTATGTTGATCAAATTTCAGGTGAAACTGTTGAGAAATATATAGTTTTGGATAGACGAAAAATTGCAGAAGAAGGGGTTATAATTGTTATTTGTGAAATCGACTCTCAAACAGGGCAGTTGGTTTCTCCACCCGACGCAATTGTGCGCGGAATGATTTTTCCTGAGAAAGACGCTTTCGTCAGAAAGCTTTCAGACAAATTGAACCAAACATTCCCCGCTCGTTTGGCTCCGGTTACAAATTGGATGTATTATAGAAAAACCTTACAGCAGAAAGCTGAGGAAATTCTTTATGAGGAGAAACGCGAACCCCTCGTTGTTCCCGTAGTTCTGGAGATCTAACCACAATTTTTAATTTGAAATTTTTAATTTTTATTGGATTTTTAATGTTTTAAAAATTTAAACATTTAGATTTGATCCCGATTTAATCGGGATTGATTTAAAATTGTAAATTATAAATTTAAAATTGTGCCGAAATAGTCATGCTTAAAAATGTTGTATAATCTTTGTATGGCGAGAAGAAAGTATAGGAGGAGAAAGCCTTTTAAAGTAAAGCTTAAGAAAACCACAATTTATACCTTATTTTCCATACTTTCTATTGCTTTTGGCGGGGCACTTTTTGCCTCCTATACAAAAGGAAACGAAATTTTGACCGAACTAAATGTTTATTTAACTTCTTATTTCGGACCTCTCTCTCTTACAGTTCCGATCAATGTAATTTTATTTGGCTTTTTATTAACAAGGATAAGAGCAAGTTTCACAAAAGCTAATGTTTTTTTTGGTTTCCTTCTTTTAACTCTTGCTTTAATGGGGCTTTTTCAATCAGGACAGGTGGGAGAGAAAATTTTTCAAATCTCAAATTCCATTTTTGGTTCTATTTTAACTATCTTGCTTTTTGCGGCCGCAACCCTTGTAGGACTCGTAGTATTTTTAAATCTTTCTCTTGGCCAAGTTTTTGAAGGGATAAAAGGTATGTTTAAGTTATTAAGTATTCTCATAAATAAAATCTCACCTCTTTTTAAAAGTAAAAAACAATTTGCTGTTTCAAATATGAAACAAATAACAATAAAAGGCCTGAAAGAAGAAGAAATAAACAAAGAGCCTCCAAGACCTTTACCAAAAGCCAAAAAAGGAGAAATGGCAGACACGCTTGTTTTAAACAAACCTTTAGAGATGGGGGTTTGGGAGTATCCTCCCCTGTCTCTGCTTTCCGTGCATGCAGGAAAAAGAGATACGGGAGATGTTAAAAAAATCGCAGCAATAATTGAACGGACTCTCCAGAGTTTTGGAATTCAGTCAAGAGTTTCAGAGATTAATGTAGGACCATCTGTTACCCAATATGCTCTCGAAATTGCTCTCGGGACAAAACTTTCAAAGATTACCGCTCTTGCAAATGATCTGGCGCTTGCAACTGAAGCGCCAACGGGACAGATTAGGATTGAGGCGCCGATCCCCGGAAGAAATCTTGTCGGAATAGAAATACCAAATAGGTCTCTTGAAATTGTTTCCTTAAAAACCATGCTTGAGTCAGCACCGCTGCAGAAAGCAAAATCAAAACTTGCCGTTCCTCTGGGACTTGATGTTTCAGGCAATGCTGTTGTTGCGGATTTATCTAGAATGCCGCATATCTTAGTTGCCGGAACCACCGGATCAGGAAAATCGGTCTTGATAAATTCCGTTATCTCTTCCATTTTATTTCGCGCCTCGCCAAGTGAGGTTAAAATGATATTGATAGACCCAAAAAGAGTTGAGCTTACAGGATATAACGGAATTCCTCATCTTTTAACACCTGTTGTTGTTGAGACAGATCAGTGTGTTTCAGCTCTAAAATGGGCTATGAAAGAGATGGATAGAAGGTATGTTAAGTTTCAGGATTCGGGGGTAAAAAATATAGAATCTTACAATGAGCTTGCCGGATTTCAAGCTCTTCCCTACATAGTTATTTTTATTGACGAGTTGGCGGATCTGATGACTCTGGCGGCAGCTGAGGTTGAGGACTCAATTGCTCGCTTAGCTCAAATGGCAAGAGCCACCGGAATACATCTTGTCTTATCCACCCAAAGGCCATCAGTTGATGTTTTAACCGGTTTAATTAAAGCAAATATTCCCTGCAGAGTTTCTTTTAATGTGTCATCAATGGTTGATAGCAAGGTAATTATTGATCAGCCCGGGGCAGAGAAACTTTTGGGGAGAGGAGATATGCTTTATGTTCCTCCGGAGCAAGCCAAACCTACGAGAATTCAAGGGACCTTTGTTTCCGATCAGGAGGTAAAAAGGTTAGTTAACTTTATTAAATCGCGAGGAATTCCTGTCCAATACACAACCGAAGTTATTGAGCAGCAAGTAAATCTTGGAAGAAGAGGAGTAATTGGGGGGTCTGGTGCCGGATCGGGAAGAGATGATTATTTTGAGCAAGCCGTAAGAATAGTTTGCATGCACGATAGAGCTTCATCTTCCCTGCTTCAAAGGAGGCTTTCTGTTGGATTTAATAGAGCCGCCCGAATTCTTGAGCAGCTTGAAGATGCAGGAGTTGTAGGGCCGGGAGATGGATCAAAGCCAAGAGATGTCCTCATTAAAGATCCGGATCAATTCTTAAGCCAAATGTAATCAGTCGGTTATGAAAAAAGTCAGCGATTTATTGAAAGACGCAAGAGTTGAGAAAAAATTAACTCTTGATGAGGTGGAAAGAGAAACAAAAATCAAAAAAGAATTTATTGAGTCAATCGAAAAAGGAGCTTTTCATAATTTACCCTCCGAAAGCTACGCTCTGGGATTTGTCAAAAACTACGCCAAGTTTCTTGGAATTGCGGAAAATCGAGCGATACCTCTCTTCAGAAGACAATATGCCTCAAAGCATTCCCTTGTCATAATTCCGGAATTTAGGAAAAGTCAGGATAAGTTTAATAAAAAAATCTTAAATACAAAAATATTATTGGTTGTGGGGACAATATTTCTTGTTGCCCTTTATATATTTTTTCAGTATAGCTCTCTCATTTTCCCCCCAAAACTAAAAATAACAGAACCTCAAAACGGACAGAAAATATCAGGAAATGTTATAGAAGTTAGGGGAAAAACAGACCCTTATGCGACTGTTTTTATAGGTGAGGATGAAGCATATGTGAACATTGCGGGAAATTTCAAAAAATCAGTTTATATGTTTTCAGGAGATAATAAAATTGAGGTAGTCGCGCGAAACCGATTTGGAAAAGAGTCCCGTAAAGAGATCAACATCAGCGTGAAATAACAATTGACCACTGACCACTGAAAATCTCATAGTCAGTTGTCAAATTGCATTATTGCTTTTGAAACTTTTTCGTGATAATTTAATAACATGATAGATCCTGTCCAGGCAGTATTATTAATGGTAATAATACTCTTAACGCTTCTTCTTTTGGTTTTGGGAATTCAAATCTTCTTTATCTTAAAAGAGCTTCGCAGAACTGTAAGGCGAGCAACAAAGGTTCTTGAAAATACTGAAATGATCACGGAATCCGTTTCGGAGCCGATGTCTTTTATTTCGAATCTATTTCTGAATACGAGGTCGCTATCGGCGATCTCAAAAATTTTAAAAAAAAGAGATCGTGACAGAGAATAAAAATGAACATCGGGGAGGAAACACTTTTTTCTGGGGGCTTATAATCGGAGCTACCTTTGCTACTCTTCTGTCAACTCAAAAAGGCAGAAAAATTCTTCATGACTTAACTGATTTAGGACTGGAACTTATAGAGGATTTTATTGATGAGCGGGTTGGCAAAGATTCGTTGGAAAAAGAAACTGAGGAAGTTCAGGAAGATATCGAATCGGAAGTTGCAGAGGTTGATGTTCCGGAAAAAGGGGTTGGTACAAAACCCGATGAGAAGACAGAGGAAATAAAAGAAAATCCTTCAAATCCGATTAAATCGGATTCAAAGAACGGCAGTCTTAAAAAGAGGCTTTTTAAGGGAATCCGCCGCAAGTAACAATTGACCAATTGACAGTTAACCTAATTCGAATCACTTTCAGGTGGTAAGTCGGTTCGCACTTTATACCCTTGATACTATTTAATTTTTGATATAATACTTCTCAATCTATGAAAAAGGTGGTTGTGATTGGCGGAGGAACGGGAGTTTTCACTGTCCTTTCCGGGTTAAAAGAATATGAGTACGAACTTTCCGCAATTGTTACGATGGCTGATGATGGAGGCTCAACAGGTATTTTGCGTGAGGAATTCGGAGTCCTTCCTCCGGGAGATATACGCCGCGCTTTGGTTGCACTATCAAGCTCCGACAATAAAATAGTCTCTGACCTTTTCAATTACAGATTTGATTCAAATTCTTCTCTTCATGGGCACAGCCTTGGCAATCTTCTTCTAACAGCACTTGAAAAAATCACAGGAAATATCAACCTTGCTTTAAAAGAGGCGGTTACAATTCTTAATGTAAAAGGAGAGGTTGTTCCTGTAACACTTGAAAAAACTAAGCTTAATGCTGAGCTTGAGGATGGTAAGGTAATTGAAGGAGAGTCAAATATTGATATTCCAAAACATGACCCCCGTTTAAAAATTAAAAAAGTATTTCTTTCTCCTCCTGCTAAGGCGAATAAATACGCGGTAAAAACCATAATGGAAGCAAATTATATAATTTTAGGTCCTGGAGATTTATATACCTCAATCATTCCAAATCTTTTAGTTCAAGAAATTGTACCTGCTTTAAAAAGAACCCATGCTCAAATAATTTATGTGGTCAATATTATGACTAAATATGGCGAAACAAATAAGTTTCAAGCATCCGACTTTATCAGGGTAATTGAGGAATATTTGGGGGAAGGAGTTCTGGATTATGCAGTTGTAAATGTTGAAAAGATGAAAGGCGAGATTCTTCAGAGATACAAAGAGGAGAATGTTGATTATGTTGAATACGATAAAGAAAAATTTAATTCAAAACCAAAAATTCTTACAGGCAAGTTTTTAAGAAAGGGTCATTTTTTGCGCCATGATCAGGAAAAACTTGCCAAAACTCTTTCAAAAATAATTGGAAGGTAAATTAAATACTACAAATACTACAAATATTTTCAATGAATAAAACTGAAATCATTGAACTGTTGGAAATTGGTAGTATTAAAATGGACACAAGAAAGAGGGCTGCGAAAATTGTTCGGGTGGGAAGCTAATCCACCCTCCAGGTGCACTGCCTTGTCTTATCATGTTTGAGAATTTATTAGTGAAAAATAATTCGTGGCTGTTCGTGCTATAATAGTTAAGCGGGGGGCACATGAGAACGAAACAGATAATCGATCAATACATAAAATTTTTCGAAGAAAAAAAACATGTTCGAATTCCAAATTCCTCGTTGGTTCCTGAGAATGATCCTACTACTTTATTTACCTCGTCCGGAATGCAACCTTTAGTCCCATATTTACTTGGAGAAGCACATCCTGCCGGAAAACGTTTGGTAAATGTCCAGAATTGTTTTAGGGCGCAAGACATTGACGAGGTTGGAGACAATCGCCATACAACATTTTTTAGAATGCTTGGCAACTGGTCGCTGGGTGATTACTTTAAAAAAGAACAAATTCCTTGGGTCTTTGAATTCTTAACCAAAAGGTTAAATATCGATCCGGGCAGACTTTATGTTACCGTATTTACGGGCCTGCCTGCCGGCAGGCAAGGATTCGATAATATCCCCAAAGACACAGAGTCGGAAGAAATATGGCGTGAATTATTCAGAAAAGAAAATATAAATCCTGATGCTCGAATTTTTTATTGTGGAGCGGATAAAAACTGGTGGTCCCGAACCGGGGTCCCCGAAAAAATGCCAACCGGCGAACCGGGAGGTCCGGACACCGAGGTTTTTTACGATTTTGGTTCGGAACTGCAAATACACGAGAGCAGCCCTTATAAAAATCAGAAATGCCATCTAAACTGTGATTGCGGAAGATTTCTCGAAATCGCAAATGCAGTATTCATGCAGTATAAAAAGACTCAAAATGGATTCGAAGAATTGCCGCAAATAAATGTTGACTTTGGAGGGGGACTTGAGCGTTTAGTGGCGGCAACCGAAGACAAACAGGATATTTTTCAGACCAGTTTGTTTTTGCCAATTGGTGAAACAATAGAGCAATTAACAAAAAAAAACTACAGGGAAAATTCCCGCGCAATCAGAATAATTGTTGATCATTTAATAGCAGGTGTATTTATTGCAGCAAATGGTATTAGACCTTCTAATAAAGGACAAGGATATATTTTGCGAAGATTACTTAGGCGTTCGTTTGACAATTTTGATGTGCTCGCGGGCGCGGCCCCGCCTGCCGGCAGGCAAGGTATTAGTTCGATAATCACAAGAATTGTTGAACAATATAAAGATACTGATGAATATTTAGTCAAAAAGTTCGAGCTTATTAAAAATATAATTTTTGAAGAAGAGCAAAATTACAAAAGGACTTTATCAGAGGCAAAAACATTTATTAGCAAAAAATATAACAAAACAGGCGATGAATTGATGGGCATAACGGAAATCTCTGCAGAAGATGCCTTCTTGCTTTACTCGACTCACGGTTTGTCACCTACTCAAATAAAAAGCATGGGTTTTTCTTTTGATGAGCAGGAATTTGTAGATAAAATGGAGCAGCATCAAAAAATTTCAAGAGCAGGAGCAGGAAAAAAATTTGCCGGGGGGCTTGCGGATCATTCGGAAAAGACAGTAAAGGGACACACTGCAACCCATCTTCTACATCAGGCGCTTCGTGATGTGCTGGGAGAGCAAGTTCACCAAACAGGTTCGAATATTACAATAGAACGCATAAGATTCGATTTCAACTTTAACAGAAAATTAACCGCAGAAGAAATTAAAAAAGTTGAAGAAATTGTAAATTCGAAAATCGCAGAAAATCTTCCCGTTCATTTTGAGATATTGCCAATATCGCGCGCCAAAGATATTGGAGCGATCGGATTATTTGATGAGAAATACCAGGATAAAGTTAAGGTTTATTTCATAGGAGGTGCTTCTGGTGCTCGGGGTCCTACCGCTCCGCACCCCCGCTCCGCGTCACCCCTCGCTTATTCAGAACGAAATGAAGACTATTACTCAATCGAGTTTTGCGGAGGCCCCCATGTTGATTTTACAGGCAAGCTCAAAAGGTTTAAAATAGTAAAAGAAGAAAGTTTGGGAAAAAATAACAGGCGGATTTACGCAAAAGTCGAATAAATCAAATAGCTATTTTTATTTTATGCAATTTCCTTTTTTAAAAAGCAAAGAACCACAAAAAAATTTTTTTATTTCTCTTTTAATAAAACCGTTCAAAATAGGAGCAATCTTATTTGAGGAAATTAACTCAAAGTTATTTATTCTTTCAACCCACGAACTTGAAACAGAGAAAGAAACCGCAGATTTGTCTTCCGAGGATCTCTTGTTGATTTCAGATAAAGCTATTAGTTTTGTTGAGGGAAGTCTGCCGGAGAAGTCTTCCGTAGAAAAGACTATATTTTCAGTACCTTACGATTGGGTAGAGGAAGGAAAAATTAAAAAAGAACATCTGGTAAAGCTTAAAAAAGTTTGCGAGGATTT
>Ga0156268_142_pt1 | contig 32132 bp, 27 predicted proteins | sample RifCSPlowO2_12_FD_107917 | JGI IMG/M metagenome (GOLD analysis project Ga0156268, IMG submission 107917) | Candidatus Levybacteria bacterium RIFCSPLOWO2_12_FULL_39_17 | reverse complement strand
ATTTACGAATTAATAAGACTTGAGGAAAAAAGATTAAAGGAAGTCCTTGAAATGATTCCATCCGAGAACTATCCATCACCTGCAGTTCTTGAAGCTCTCGGTTCTATTTTAAATGTTAAATATTCCGAGGGTTACCCTAAAAAGCGTTATTATCAGGGAAACAAAATCATTGATGAAGTCGAGATATTAGCGGAAGAACGAGCAAAAAAATTGTTCGGAGTTCCTTATGTTAATGTTCAAGCATTGTCCGGTTCTCCGGCAAATACTGCCGTTTATTTTGCTCTTCTTGAGCCTTTGAAAGGCAAAATAATGGGACTGTCCGCTGCATCCGGAGGACATTTAACTCATGGTTTGAAACTCAATATTTCAGGCAAGTTTTTTAATTCTATCAATTACGAACTTGGGAAAGACGGATCATTAGACTATGAAGAGATCGAAAGAATTGCCGTTGCCGAAAAGCCCGATATTATAGTTTGCGGCTTTACCGCTTATCCCCGTCTTGTAGATTTTAAACGATTTGGGCAAATTGCAGACAAATCGGGGGCGTATCTCATGGCGGATATTTCTCACATCACAGGTCTTATTGTCGGGGAAGTTCATCCGAACCCTGTTGCCTACGCGCACATTATAACAACCACGACCCACAAAACTTTACGCGGCCCGCGCGGCGCGCTTATCATGGTGACTGAGAAAGGACTTTCAAAAAATCCCGATTTGCCAAAATTAATAGACAGCGCAATAATTCCCGGACTGCAGGGGGGACCGCATGACAATCAAACAGCGGCCATTGCCGTTGCCCTTCTTGAGGCTTCAAAGCCGGCTTTCAAACAATACGCAAAGCAGATTATTGTAAACTGCAAAGCTTTGGCGGAAGAGTTAACAAAGTATGGATTCGAGCTTGTGAGTGGCGGCACAGATAACCACTTAATTTTGGCAGATTTGAGAAACAAAGGAGTAAACGGAGCGATCGCCGCTTATGCTTTGGAAGCGGCAAATATCGTTGTGAATAAAAACCTGGTTTTAAATGACAATATGCCACCCTTCTACCCTTCGGGTATCCGTCTTGGAACTCCGGCAATCACAACTCGGGGAATGAAAGAAAAAGAAATGGTTAAAATAGCTACATGGATAAACATGGTTATTGAAGAAGTCAAAAATTATAAGCTTCCCGAAAAAAAAGAAGAACGCGCGGAATTTATGAGGAAAGTTCGGCTTGAAATTGATAAGAACAAAAAACTGGTAAAAATTGCGGCCGAAGTAAAATCCCTCTGCTCCAAATTCCCATTTTACCCTGAATGAAGCTGAATGGCATCCCTTAGTTCCCTACAGGAGGATTTGATAGTGAATCTGGAAGTTTTCCTATTTCTTCAGCCAAAGCTCCTGCAAGATCAGGTCTTAATCGTAGGACTGCTTTGCCAAAGTTTGCAAGCCATTCGCTCTCTGCGATTATCCGGTCTCCGGTTCGTAGTTCTTCCACCAATTTTTCTGTTGTCGCCCTTTCGTTAGACATAATAAACAATTGGTCGCGAGTGCCATGCTTCGAAACATCAAACCTATAGGGAGTAATTTCATAAGTTTCTCTATCAACTGTTACCACATCAAGACCGGCCAATAAAGCCAGACCCGCTCCGGCATCAGTTTCTGTCCTTGGTTCATTAAACATCACGTAAGCAACTGCTGCTCCTCTTGCCACGAGCGCCGGAACAAAAGCTCCGCCTCCGGCATATAAAATCCCTTTCGGATCCATTTCTCTAATTAAATGTCTATAGCATACCCAGAATTCAAGAGAATACTCATTGCTGCCAAGATATGTTGCGAGAGTGAAATCCGGATCTCTAATATCACTAATATTTGACTTAAAAATTCTCCTTTCTTCTCCGGTTTCAAGATCCAAAACAACAGGATGTCCCTGCCTATTTATCATATAAACTCGGTTATCCTTTATATCTCCGACGACGCCTCCTATGGGCTCTCCCTCTTCTCCGTTAAAAAAGGCGCTAACCACAGTGTAGGGGGATGTATCAAGATCTTTTTGATACTGGCTAGTATTATCAAAAGAGTCTATTGGAAGGATTACATAATGGCCTCCCGGTTTTAAACTATCCATATTTTCTGACCTATAGTCGTTATGCTCACCCCTAATAACTGCGGGCAAATTAAGATCTCTCACCAAGCCTGTTAGCATATGCTCTCCGGTGGCATCAATGCCAAGCTGTCGGTCTTCTTTCCTACCTGGGACAGTAGCAATGACTTGCCTCCCTTCCCCTTTTCTCACCATGTCCCGAAGCACCGGAACGGCTCGCTTTCCATAAGCATCAAGCACCATGAATGCTCTTTCCTTAACTTCTTCTTTAGTTTCGGGAAAAGAAAGCGTATCTTGCTCCCCTCGATTATCTGGTTTGAATTGTTCTGATGCCATATCTACTAAAAAGCCTCCTTATTTAAAAGGGGCGTTGTGGATTATATCACACCCCTTGATATTTTTCTACCTAAATGATAAAGTAGGTTGCAACTGAACACAAAAAGGCAACATGAAAGTACGCGATGTAATGTCAAGACAAGTTGATTTTGTAAAACCTGATGACAAGGTTGAGCGAGCCGCTTTAATAATTTTCGGAAGAAACATTAACGGAGTTCCTGTTTGTGAAGGAAAAAAAGTTGTAGGCTTTATAACAGAATCCGATATCCTCAAAAAATTTTACCCCACTATTCAGGAATTTATTGAGGATTCCGTACATGAGTCTAATTTTGAAGAAATGGAAGAAAAGGCCATGACAATATTGTCTCTTCCTGTGAGCACTTTGATGTCTAAATTTTCTGTAACGGTCAAGCCGGACACTCCCCTTCTTAAAGCAAAATCCCTGATGGAAGCAAGAGATGTTGGAAGACTTCCTGTGGTTGATGAAGATAATAAATTGATGGGGATGATATCAAAAGGGGATGTATACAGGAGTTTGATTGGAGAAAAACTTCTTTTCACAGAGAATGAAGATTATAACGACTTCCTCTCAAAAACATATTATGCTACGGTTGATTGGGAAAACCGACTGAAATATGAAATGCCTGATCTATTAAGGGTATTCAAGGAACACAATGTTAAAACGGTTTTTGATGTTGGGTGTGGAACAGGTGACCATTCAATCGAATTGGCAAGGCACGGATACTCGGTAATTGGAGTAGACAGAAGCAACGCGATGATTAGGGAGGCAAACAGGAGAAAGGTGGCATTATCAAGTAAAGACTACGGAAATGTCCATTTCTGGCATAAAGATGCTGAAGAATTGCTTTTTGATTTAGATACAAATTTTGACGCCATTCTTTTTTTGGGAAATACATTCTCTCACAATCCTAAAAATTATAGACATTTATTAAAAAGAGCCTCGGGCTATTTGTCAAAAGATGGCGTCATGATTTTCCAAAATACTAATTTTGAAAAAATTTTAAAGGTTAACAAAAGGCTCCTTAACTTCAGTTTTGTAAATTCACGCGAGGAACCTATAAGAGAATACTGTTTTGTCGAATTTTATGACCCTCCTGTTCATGACAAAACTATTTTGAAAACTTTTGCTATTCTTGTTTCAGACGGAAAAAGATGGAAATGGTCCGGGACGAGAAACAGCGTGATGGCATTTACCGACCAGGAGAAAATGAAAAGTTTACTTGAGAATGAAAAGTTTAAAGATATAAAATTTTTCGGCTCTTCTTTCGATGGAAAACATTGGGACTATCTTTTCAGAGAACCTTTTGATCCTCTTAAAAGCGGCTGGCTGAATATAATAGCTTCGAATAAGAAATCCTAAGCTTCTCTTGCCAGCTCTACGAATTCATATTTTAATCCGTTTTCTTCTCCTTCTTCCCTCCGGACTACTTTCTTAAATTCCGAATAGTCGGGAAAGGAGGCGTCGGCGGATGGCGCTTCAGCATCAATTTTTGTTAAATATAATTTGTCCGCAAACTTTATTCCCAAGGCATAAATCTGCGCCCCACCGATTATAAAAATTTCGCCTTGCCCACCGAAGCTTTGGCGAAGGCGGATATCTTCAGTGTTCCTTGCTTTTTCGATTGCCTCCTCTACCGAATTTACAACTATTGCTCCCTCGACAGTGAAATCCGGATCCCTGGTAACAATAATGTTTATTCGATTTGGAAGCAATCGATTAATCGATTCAAAAGTTTTCCTCCCCATTATCACCGGGTGCCCCATCGTTAATTGTTTAAATCTTTTCAAATCGGAAGAAATATGCCAAATTAATTTATTCCCCTCCCCAAGTTCTCTATTTTTGCCAATCGCCGCAATCATCGAAATTTTAACCATAGGTTAAAATGGTATTATGTATTATGTAGTAAGTAGCAAGTATGAAATCGCACATGATACATTCTACATACTACTTACTACTCTTTTGGTAAAATCCGCCGGAAACGGTTAGCTCTGCTTTGATGGGAGGATAAGGATCGTAATCTTCGAGAATTACCTTGTCAGGAGTAAAATCCTCCAGCTTGTTTAATTTCCCAACTATTCGAACAGTCGGAAACGGCCGGGGTTTCCGTTTCAATTGCTCCTTAACCTGCTCGATATGATTTTCATAAATATGTATATCTCCATATACATGAATAAATTTCCCGGGTTTCAATTCTAAGATCCTTGCCAAAACAACTGCTAGCAAGGCGTAGCTTGCAATATTAAAAGGAACGCCCAAGAAAAAATCACAACTTCTTTGATATAAAAGGAGAGTAAGCTTACCGTTTCGATTACTTACCTGATACATATTATGGCAAATTGGAAACAACGACGCATCTTCTCGCGTTGCCATTGTATATAAATATTCAGGATTCCACGAATTAACAATTGCGTTATGAGCATTAGGATCTTGTCTAAGTTCATCAACCACCCATTGCAATTGATCTATTGTCCGCCCTTTTTTGCGAGTCGGCCACTTCCTCCACATTTCGCCATAAATTCGAGGAAGCTCTCCCCACCGCCGGGCAAACTTCGAATTGGTTCCTATTTTCTCTATAAATTCTTCTTTCGTTATTTTTGATTTTTGATTTTTGATTTTAAATTTTTTAAAGGGGTAATCATCCCAGATGTGGACATTTCGATCAACCAAGTATTTAATGTTCGTCTGTCCTGAAAAAAACCAATATAACTCATGGAGGACTCCGTTCCAGTAAACTCTTTTTGTGGTGAGCAGAGGAAAACTTTCTGATAAATCATACTCATGCCTAACGCCGAAAACGCTTGTTGTTGCAACTTTTGTCCCCCGATCAACCTGTTTTATTCCATTCTTTAAGATTTCTCGTCCCAAATCTAAATATTGATATTCGGGATGTTTATTCGCTTTGCTCATATTAATACTACCAATACAGTACCAATACTACCAATTTCCAATAGTTCAATTATTCCGTTTGGATATCATTGAAATATTTGTAGTATTTGTGGCATTTGTAGTATTTGTAGTATTTCATACTTGTTTTTCCCGCTTTGCTGTTGAGACGCGGCCGCCTTGCCATTGTCCGCGGTACATTGACCCTCCGCCTGAAACTTCCTCAAATTGCGCGTGGACAATTCGTGCTCCCATTTCAATCTCGACCGTTATCGGTCCTTCATTCTTGAGTGCGAATGTTAATTTCCCACAATATCCCGGTGCGACATTGCCGGTTCTAAGAAACAGACCGGAGCGAAATGTAGTTGTCCGGGGCTTAAAATTAATGGTTAAATTTTTAGGGGTATTGACCGATTCGATTGTGGTTGCAAGGTAAAAGTCTCCAGGTTTTATTTTGATCTTGTTTTTTGATCCTTTTTTATATTTTTGAACAAGTTTTATGTTCGGAGTTTTTCTTTCCGTTTCCCCCAAAAAAGCATCGCCGGTTATTTTGTAGACTTCGCCCAGTCGAAGATCGAACCCCGCCCCCTCAGGATTCGTCAATTCCCGTTCTGACAAACCCTCGACTAATTTCTTTTTGTGGACAAGCTCCAATAATTTTCCAGGCCCTAAAATCATAAGTATCAAGTATTATGTAGCAAGTATTATGTATTTTCAAGAGGTGATCTTTACAACTTTTTCGAATAATTCCTCTGAAACTTTATCGATCGATTTACTTCCATCAATAACAGTAAGCTCTCTCGGAAATTTTCTTATTAACCACTCATAACCGCGGGCAATACTTTTAAGTTTCTCGAGCTTATCATATATGTCCACATTGTGTCTTATGGCAGAAAGTCGTTTAAGTGCGGCATCCGCTGATACCTCAAGATATGCAGTAATATCAGGCGCGATAAATTGATGATATAAAGAAAGAATGCTGTAGCAAACAAGCAAAATATTGGCCTCGTCTTGGCTTTTCTTAAAATCTATTCCCCTGTCCGTTGCGCCGTACGGTATTGACGACCAGAAATAACGATCCGAAACTACAATTTTCCCTTTTTTAAGAAAACCAATTATTTCCTCTTGATGCTCTACTCTATCTGCTGCAAAAAGATATTGAAAAGATACCGGTTCAAAATTTTTCTCGCCGGTTAAAATTCGCCGGATCATTTTACCGATCTCTCCGTCCGTCGGCTCTTTTGTGTAAACTGTTTTTATTCCTTCTTTTTTAAGAGATTCGACCAATTCCAATGCCTGAGTTGTTTTTCCACTACCATCGATTCCTTCCAGGGCAATAAGCTTGCCGGGATAATTATGCCTTTGAAATTCAAGTTCAAAATCAATTGGATATTTCATTTACTTGTTTTAAAATGATATCATAGGAAAGATATTTTTAAAATTGCCAAATTTTTGGTAAAATATCAGATTGTGTCAATCGAAGCAGCAGGAAGAACCTTAGAAAAGCCTAGGGAACCAGGTCATAGAAAATCTCGGCTGAAGAGTGCCGAAAGATATATTTTTTCACTACGACGCGAACCCGTTATCCTTCACTCTCCACGAAACCATCCGCCTTACTATGGAGATTATGTTCGGAATATTATGAGAGATGGCAGACACTTTCCTATTGTTCTCGGAACTCATAAATCCCATCCAGGCGGATTTCCTCCAATGGAAGAAGCAGTAGACATAAAAAATATCGCTAATTCTGTTTTACCACATGACCAGCAAATTAAAGGATCTCGTTTCCTGTTCGCAAGCAGCCTAGACACAGAAGAACAAGATGAAGAAGTAGTAACTTATTTTAAGTTAGCACAACCCACTCTTGTGAAACTTGGTGTTAAACCTTTATATGTTGTACGAGAAAAAGAGGCGAGAAATGGGACACCAAGAAATAGAGAAGAACAATACAATGCTCTTATGCATACAGTAGAGGAAGGTTTAATTCCAATAGTGCTTCCGGAAGGGTCGGTTGAAAGCGGAAGGCAAAAGCCCGGTGGCAGGCCAGGGGAAATTAAAGGGATGATTGAGCTTGAACAAAACGGGATAAGAATGCTTGTTCGCTACATGCAAAGACAAGGAAAAATTCCGGTATTATTTTTTGTCGGCGTAACAGGTGAGAATCATATTTACAATCCAATTACAAAAAAGATTACAGGAGAAGCGAAACGTAAGGCTTTTTGGCTAAAGAGATCTTCTATAATGAGAGCTGTTATTGATTATCCTACTTCTGTCGAAGATATTTTACCTTTTCTTGAAGAAAACGGACAATTGCCTAGAGGAGCTCTTGAACAATATTGTGGGGAAAGGCTTGCGCAGTTGCTTCCCCTCAATGAAAGAGGTGTTTATGCAGAGCCTGAACTCTTAGGCTGTGTGCCGGTTTTAAGAAGGGATACGACTCACTTATTTAAAGCAGCTTACTTCTCCTCGTGGAATTTGGATTCCAAAGGTTCTTTTTGAGTTTTATATTTTGCGTCTTTTTTCTTTGAGTAAGGCACTTCTGCCGGGCTTGAAAGCTCTTCGAAACTCATTGCGCATATTCTCATGCCGGGAGTAAGTTTTACGGCCATTCTTCCCAGGTTCCCAAGTTCTAAAACGCAATTACCATCCCAGCCGGCGTCAAATATTGAGGCTGTCGAATGAACAACTATTCCGATTCGCCCAAGCGATGACCTTCCTTCAAGTCTTCCCATCATATTATCCGGAATTTTTACGCGCTCAAGTGTTGCGGCAAGCGCGAAGTCTCCCGGCTGCATTATAAAATCTTTCCCGTTTTTAACTATAACTTTCTTTGTGATTTCGGAAGTATAGTCTTTTTTAGACGGATCGATATATGGGTAACTACTATGGTTAAATACTCGAAAAACATTGCCAAGTCTTAAATCAATCGAGCAAGTCCCAAGTTGCGTCCTAAAATCAGGTTGTGGTGTTATTACTATTCTCTTCTCGGCTATTGCCGCCTTAATATCTCGATCCGAAAGAACCATAAGGGAATTATAGCAGAAACTGGGATGTCAAGGCCCGGCCTTGCCAAAACCTGCCAGAGTTCAATCTTCTTCGCCTATATCGAGAGCAAGATCGCCAAGAACCTCTTCGCTGGTAAAGCCTTCTTTATACTCCTCCACAAATTTCTTGTAGGAACCGTTGTAATTGCCAATCTCTTTATTACTAAAATATTCAAGGACGAAGTCCGGCTTAAGCCAACTCGCTTTTTTTAGGCCCAAATAATACGGATAACTTGTGAACTCTTGGAAATTTATCTTACCTTTTATTGTCTTCTTAGGGTTGAGATGAATATACCGAGATAAGTGGAGAAGATAGCTATCGTCCAATACAAGAGCTCCTTTGTAGCGATCCTGAAACAGATGCCCTATGCGTTCATATTTTTTATTAAAATACATCGAGTAAGAAGTGCATAAACGTATCATAAATTTGGCAATTCCATTTTTCTCAATTTGTTTTATCAATAAATGAAAATGGTTTGGCATAAGCGCAAATGAGAGAAGCTCTATTTCTCCGTACATATTCGTTCGCATTAATCGATTAAGACGCAAATTAAAACCTACGAAATTCTTAAGTTCTTCTTTTGGAGAAAGATATTGTTTCAATAAGCTCAAAAACACAATGCAATCATTTTTGTCTTGAAATATGGTTCGTTTATCCACGCCCCGATTGTAAAGATGATAATATCCGTTTTCTACATAAGATTTAATTCTATTTCTAGAAGGCATATTTTTAGCATACATAACCTTCGGCGTCCTGTCAAGGCCGGGCCTTGCCAGATTTGTCGGATAAGCTCTAGTCTAGCTTACCGTTTACTAGTTTACTATTTGACAATTTAATTATTATTGCTTATTCTAATTCTAGGAGCTTTTAATGGAAAAATTAAAGACCGGTATTGAATTTATATTTTCTTCTTATAAAAGAACCGCGGCAATTCTATTTATAGGAGCCCTTGCCCTATCTATTCCGATCACAATTTCTCTTGTCGGCCAACAGCAAGACATCCGCCAACGAGCCGCAGTCGGAGCACATAAAGATTACATGCAAGCAGCATTTATCAATAAGGAGGGCACGATATTCCGAATTGTAGATTACAGATTCAAACAGAAAAAAACTTCAGGCGGAACTGACACAATAATAAGTGGCTCTGTCACTATACCTGCGGGTTCGGAAATTAGTAAACTTTGGGTGGCATTTGATGATATAGATGATCCCCTTGATGGCGAAACAACGACTTATGAATTGGAATGGGATACAAATTGTAGCAGTAGGACTACCGTTGACTACTCTATATATCCTAAAGGCGACTCTAATGATCTTATATATAAGTTTGCCGATCAGGATGTTCAGTGTGACAGCACTCCGCCCCCTCCTCCCGCAACCACCGATGCTCCGCCCCCTCCTGCGACATCCAAGCCAAATGTCCCAACTTTATCATCGCCCACAAACAACAGCACATCTGTTGGAATCTGCGAGGGAAACACGGTCAAGGTTTCATATTCGTGGAGCGCAGACTCGGGCACTACCAACACGCTTTATGTTGACGGTGATAATGACGGCAATAATGACCCCTTCACTGATGCGGGCGTTGTTCCAATCTCTACCAGCACACCCTACGCCCAAACGGGACTAATCCCCGGCTGGAAGTATTATTGGGGGGTAAAATCGAAAAACGCGGCAGGAGAAACCAATAGTTTGCCCTGGAGTTTTACTACAAGAGACGACTGCAGCGGAACCGGCGGCGGAGGCACCAATACTCTTGTAGTTAAATCTTCACCGATCACCGGCGTGCCCATCACCGATGGTTATGGAGGAGGATTCGGCGGCACCACTGACGCTGATGGTTATTCCAAGCCCAGCACCGGCGACATTGTTACGCGCTTGGACGCGCCACAACAATTTCTGTCCAATGGCATAACTTATAATTTCTCTAAGTGGGACGGGTGCAATGATAATGATGCTATTGCCGATCGCCTCTGCAGTGTTCGAGTTACGGGAGGGACGACTTGGACCGCTACCGTAACTTATGCGGCCGCAGGCGGGGGGACATGCACGGATACCGATCCCACTAATGATCCAACTGTAAAAGGCAAGTGTACCGGTGTAAGCGGCGCTTCTGTTGAGGATTACTGTTATAACAATACGAGCGTCATGCAGGTCTATTGCAATGCAGGCGGATGTTTACCAGGGGGCACTGCCACTCCTTGCGGTACCGGCAAGGTATGTCAAAACGGAGCCTGCGTAGCAAGTACGGGGGGGTCAACCTGTAGTAATTACTGTACTTCAAATGGATATTCAAACGGAACATGTATGGGCATATGCTCATCAGGTTATAGTGATGTAGGAAATCAAAAATGTGATGTTGAAGGCCCTCCGGGCGCAGTTCGATGCTGCTGTTCCGGCGGCGCCCCCACCCCCACTAAGTCGCCCCCAAGCTCGTGCAGCAGCGAATGTGTAAAGCAAAAGTTTTCAGGCGGTTATTGCGGCAGTAAAACTTCTTGTACGTCAGGCGGGAAGGGCTACTTTTTCCCTTCAGCCCCCTGCGGCGACAATGTATGCTGCTGTACAGGGTCATCGTCCACTCCTCCACCGTCCACTTCAACCCCCGTACCATCTCCGCTGGCGTGTTCAGGCAGCCAAGAAACCCTAGAGACTACTGCTGTTAGTAGTCCTGACCAGTGGTGGAACAGCATAAACAAAGTAACTGCAGTTAATGCTCCTCACGATGATGATACATCCGAGATATTTGAAGGTACTGCTGGGGAGATTCAACGTTACGCATTGGCAAATCCGATTAACATTCAATCTGGCACTACCATTAATTGGGTAACCGCAGAATGGAGGGCAAGAACAAACTGGGGCAGTTTGACGCATCGGGCAAGAGCTAATCAGGTGCTGGGAACAAACAAGAATCTCGGCGCTACGCGAACCATGGCCAGCAGCGAAGCCTATACTACATATCAAGAACAGTTCACTAGCAAGCCTGGCGGCGGCTCATGGACATTGACAGACATCCAGAATCTCGAATTAGAGGCAGAATCTCTTGCTAACCCTGATGGTGGTCAATATGCAACCACGCTTCATGCCACAGTCTGCTATCAACCATCTGCTCCGCCGCCAACCTCGACTCCCACCACTTCCACGCCCACTGCCACCAGAACACCAACGGCTGGTCTCACCGGAGTTCCAACCGTTACCGTGACTCCGACTCAACCACAAGGGGGAATTCCTCTTTTAATCTCGGCCGTAATGCCCGGAATCGGAAGCGGCGCGGGCGGCAATACGAATCCGGCAAGAAAAACACGGGAAGCAAGGATAATTATAAAAAATGCCCAAAATCAGGAAGTTGCGAATTCGTCAGGCACTCTCACTTTTGACGGAACAAAGTTCGCGGGAAATGTAAATACGGGGCAAACACTTTCAGGCCCGCACACGATTAAAATAAAGCTTGATAATACTTTGCTTAAACTTGCTTCCGGAATTCAAAATCTAAGCGGACTTCCGGGAACTTCGTCTCAAATCCCTCAGGTCGCCCTTGTCTCGGGAGACTTGGATCAAAACAATACCATGGACATCCTGGATTACAATATCTTTATCTCCTGCTTTGGAGATAAAACCTGCGATAAAAAGACCCTTTCGGACTTAAATGATGACGGGAAAGTTGAGGAGATGGATCTTAATATATTGCTTAGGGGTTTTGCGATAAGAAACGGAGACTAAGCGCTTCGCGCAGTATTTAGTATTTTGTATTAAGTATTTAGTATTAACTGGGGGAATTGACAGGAGAAGGCCAAGTTGCATAAAATGAAAACAGATATTTTATATTTTATTTTTTATATTTAATATTACTACTATGCCTAAGAAAACCACAATTTTAATTTTAATACTGGCGGCAGTCACGGGAGTCTTGCTATTTTTGGCGGCAAGCGCTGAAAATCAAAAATCCCGCAATGAGGTTTCTCCCCAACCAACCAAAAAGGTAATCCAAAAAACAGCCCGGATTTTTTTCAACCCTCAAAATATCGATCTTTCAGAACAAATAACTCCTGTTTCAACTGTGGATATCATGATTGAAACAGGACCCGTTGATATCAGCGGAGTTCAAATTGAAGCAGTATTTGATCCGAAGGCTATAACTGGCGTCAAATTGACTCCAAGTCTTGCCGAGACCGATTTCTTTGGTCCTTCCGCTGCTGTTTTATTTAATGATATAAACCAAGAGACGGGAAGGATTTCCTATGCAATTGCCATCAGTCCCGGAGACGAAGCGAAAAGAGGCATTGGAAGAATTGCCACTCTTTATTTTCAAAAATCCTTCAATCCTCCCGTAAACACAGCGATCGTATTTCTAAATAAAACCATGGTTACGGTTTTGGGGGAGAATGAATCGGTGCTCAAGGAAGCTCTTTCCCTAAATCTTACGCTTTCAAAACAAACGCTCTCTCCGGCAAGTCCGGCCATAACTACCCCACCCCCTCAAGCACAATAGACAAGGCTATCCCTTGTCTTTCAGCCTTAAACTTTGTTAAAATATAAAATCTCGGGCACTTAGTTCACCGGTTTACCCGACTAAATTTTTGTTCGGCAAAAACCTTGACGGGTAAAGAACGGTTTCGTGAACTTTGATAAAATATTTGAATGTACTACTTGTACATTCTACAAAGTCTGAAGGACAATAAATTGTACGTTGGTTATTCGAATAACATTTTAAGAAGATTAGCGGAACACAACTTAGGCAAAGTGAATGTTACGAAACATAGAAAACCTTTTAAGCTAATTTATTTAGAAGGTTATCTAAACCAGCGAGATGCGACAACCAGAGAGAAGTTTTTTAAAACTGGTTGGGGACGAACACATTTAAAAAAAGTTTTGAAGAATTATTTGGGTCGCTAGTTCATCGGTAGAACGCTTTCCTGATAAGAAAGAGGTGCTAAGTTCGACTCTTAGGCGACCCACTCTTCGACTCACTATCAATCCCCGAAAAAAAGATCGGCTGTTCTCCCCGGAGGGTCGGGATTTTTGAATACCACCTCTCAAGATCTTTCAAATTCGTTTGCTATTGCATTAGTAATATAAATTGCCGCGGCCACCGGGAAAACTATAGCTTTTTGTGCGATTTGTCCAATTAAAAAAGTAAAGGCTTTGGAGGCTAACAACTTGAGGCGCGGAAGGGAATCGAACCCTCGCATAGAGGTTTTGCAGACCCCCGCGTTACCACTTCGCCACCGCGCCAGAATAAATAGTTTAGCACAAATTGAGCTCAAAATCTATTTAAGATATCTTTGGGGTTGACAAAATTTTAATTTTCTCCAATACTAATTTTAGTGGGAGAAGGTTATAAAACAATCAGCGGAATTGTTTTCTTGTTCGTTGCTATTTCCTTGCCTGTCACAATTTTCCTGGTTAATCAGAAGCAGGATATTAGACAGGAAGCAACAGAGGTGCCCTCATCTGAAGTTACAGGAACGCCCGGCTGTCCCGCTGTCAATCCTGACGGAACCACAAACACCTGCCGGCCTCAATCCTATTGTCTTTCGGGGGAAATTGTGAAATATGATGGAAATGAGATGTGCACTACTTCGTTGGGAAGACAGGCTTTCTGCTGCACCCAACCCAAAAACTAGAAACTAGTTGTCAATAATGTAGCTTACTTCAACCGCGGTGAAACCTTGACGCTGTGGAACTTCTGGAAATTGCGGGGCGACGGAAACAAGCGGAGCATCAAGAGGCTTAAGGAAAAAAACAATATTTTTGTAAATATCGGGCGCGGGATTAAATGAAATTGGCAGGATCGCTTTTGATGCTACTTCATCATAAAAGGAAACAAAAACATAAGGACTCGAAATTTTTCCCTCCAAAGAGAGGATTAAATCATTTATCTCCCTATCATTCAGGCCCAGTTTCTTGCCAAATTCCTCAAGAATCAAGCTCAAATCTTGGCTCCTGACCGTTTTGCCATATTCTAATCTTGGCAGCCGTCTTAGTGCGGAAACATAATCAAAACTTATATTATCAACTTCCCTTCCGCCTGAAATTATGGCGCCTTTTTTACCCAAAACGACATTGTAATTTCCATTGTAGTTAATATTTGATGAAGAAATATCTGTCTCTATTTTAATTTCTATTCTTTGCCCTTCCTGCCCGTAAAGGTACAAAGGGCTGTCTGAGCAGGCTCCCTGTGTCGCTCTTAACTCCTTAAATTGCTGATTAAAGCAGGCATTATATTGATTATTAGAAGTTTTACCTTTTTGATCCGAATCAAAATTTGTACCAAGCAGGGAATTACATTGTTCTGCCGCAAGATTACGGCAAATAGGCAAGGTTTGCTGTTCAATTCTTTTAGGTTCAAGGCTGGGTTTTAAAACAAATGTTTGAAGCTGAAGTTGATTTTTCTCTCGATCAGCCCCTTTGCTCGTATCAATTCTTCCTATTTCTCTCGCGTCTTTAAAATAGTTATTTTGAAGAACAGTCAAGTATTGGATTAAGCTCTGATTTACACCAATGAGAGTTCTTTTTTCCAAAGCATAATCGTAAACCGAGATCTCGCTGAATGAAGATGCGTATTTTTCACCAAGATTGCCCAAAGATGAGGAAGACGGATCTTTTATTCCTGATAATAAATTATTATTGCTTAGTGTTGAAATGACGGAATAATCATTCTGCTCTCCTTCCTTACTGCTTCTTAATCTTTTAAAGTCGGATTTTGAGATATCATAAAGGTAAACACCATTATTTGCTGAATTCTTTGAAATAAGGGAATAAATAACATTTCCGGAAGCATGATCCCACGCGACATTAGGATACCTGTTTAAACCTGATAATTTTGGCAGTCTTATCCGCTGTTTCGTATTGGTATCTAGGATCTCAACGGTATTTGGAGAAAGAATTGCCTGCCTGAAGTTTTCATTTTGAGCTACCGAAAATATTCCGGATCCCAAACTCCCATCATAGCCTGCAAAAGCAAGATATTTTCCGTCCGGTGATAAGGTTGGCTGCGTTCCGTATGTCCCGCTGAGCATTGAGGAAAGCACTTTTTTGTCCTGTCCTGTGAAATTTGAAACACTCATTCCGTTTGCCCACCCGGCAGTTGTATTGGCCTCAAAAGTGTCAAGAAAGATTTCTCCATTATCAAGAACTGCCACGGGGTAATGGACAGGAACACCCGCTGAGAAGGTTTCATCATAAATAAGATTCTTTACTTCAGGATTCTGAAGATCCACAGAATAGACACGGGATTTGCCTCCCAATAGGCTCGACCCTCCGGGAATTACTTCCCATGTTGCAAGAAAGCGTTTGCCGGGAGAACTGACATAGTCATCTATTCCGAACCCCGAAGAAGCTGGGACAAGGGGACTTGTCAGCTTTGATCCTAAATCATAACTTGCTATTTCCTTGCCATGGTCTCTTGAATCCGTCTGGTTGATGAGTATTAATTTCTGGGGAGAAACAACCGTAACCTTCTTAATATTTGAAGATAGAACGGCAACCTCCTGTATGACTCCCGAATTCAAGTCTACAGCATTAATATGGGAAGAATTTGAATCCCAATACCCAAAAACGAGTGTATGTTTTGAGATAGAATTAAAACTTGCCTGCTCCTTTTTTTGTTCTTGGGGTGCTTGTGGGTTTTGCTCTTTTTTTGTTCCAAGATAGACACCGGCAGAAAGTCCAAGAACCAGAAGCGCAACAACAATAAAGATTAAGAAGGACTTTGGATTTTCTTTGGACTCCAGAGAATTGGTTTGCGGCTTTATTTCCTCTTTTTGCTCCACAATATAATAGTAGGGAATAGCTCGGAAAATGTCAAGAGAAGCAAAGCTGAGAGATTAATTTGACAAACAACAAGACGCTCAGATAGTGGTAGGAATGGTTTTACTTCCTGAGCGAACTCAAGAAGGCTCCATTCCTTTTTACTAAAAGGTCCCAGGAGAAGGGAAAACCAGATATTGGATTACGGATGTTGGATAAAAGATAAAAATATCTAAAATCCAAAATCTAATATCCGTTATCTAATTTAGAAAGGAGGTGATCCATCCCCAGCTTCGGCTAGGGATACCTTGTTACGACTTAAGCTTCATCACCGATCTCTATCTCCCCCGCTAAGCGGGGTTCGATAGCTACCGACTTTGCTGCCTTGACGGGCGGTGTGTACAAGACCCGAGAACGTATTCACCGCGGCCTGCTGATCCGCGATTACTACCAATTCCGACTTCATGGGGTCGGGTTTCAGACCCCAATCTGAACTGAGGCGAAATTTCAGGGATTAGCTTGCCGTTACCGGTTTGCAACCCATTGTTTTTCGCCATTGTAGGGTGTGTGTAGCCCAGGGTATAAGGGTCATGCTGACTTGACGTCCGCCCCTCCTTCCTCCCCGTAAAAAACGGGGCAGTCTTCTATGAATATTTAACATAGAATAGGGGTTGCACTCGTTTCCCCACTTAAGGGAACACCTCACGGCACGAGCTGACGACAGCCATGCAACACCTGTGTAATCATCCCACCTTCAAAAACATAAATGTTTTTGAATTTCAAATTTCTAATTTCAAATTCCAAATGCCCAATTTCATTTGAAATTCTGTTTTTTCTGCTCTTGAAGGTGGGATCCTCCAATGTTTCCATCGGAGTGAACGAATACATGTCAATCCCTGGTGAGGTTTTTTGCTTCGTCTCAAATTGAACCACACGCTCCACTGGTTGTGCGGGTCCCCGTCAATTCCTTTGAGTTTTAGCCTTGCGGCCGTACTCCCCAGGCGCCCCGCTTAATGTGTTAACTGCGACTCCGGCCTTGCGACCAGAATCTAGCGGGGATAGTTTACGGCTAGGACTACACAGGTCTCTAATCTGTTTCGCTACCCTAGCTTTCGTGCCTCAGCGTCAGGAGAATTCCAGGTATCTGCCTTCGCCTTCGGTGTTCCAGTTGATATCAACGCATTTCACCGCTACACCAACTGTTCCGATACCCCGAACTATCCTCAAAGTTTATTAGTATCCCGGCCGTTTTCATGGTTAAGCCATGACCTTTAAACCGGGACTTGAAAAACCGCCTACGCACCCTTTACGCCCAATAAATCCGGATAACGCTCGCCTCCTACGCATTACCGAGACTTCTGGCACGTAGTTAGTAGAGGCTTATTCTTCCCGCTGTGAAAGGCGGGACAAAAGGAGTTTACAACCCTAAGGCCGTCATCCTCCACGCGGTGTCGCTGGGTCAGGCTTTCGCCCATTGCCCAATATTCCTGGTTGCTGCCACCCGTAGGTGTGGAGCCCGTGTCTCAGTGCCCCTGTGGCTGACCGACCTCTCAGTCCAGCTACCCGTCATAGCCTTGGTGGGCCATTACCCCGCCAACAAGCTGATAGGACGCAAGCTTCTCCCCAAGCGGGCCGTTAAGCCCTTTGATCCCGATTAAATCGGGACCTCATGGAACATTAGCCCCGCTTTCGCGGGGTTATTTTCCACTCGAGGGTAAATTCTTGCGTATTACTCACCCGTCCGCCACTGCCCCGACTTGCGTCGGGACCGTTCGACTTGCATACCTAAAGCACACCGCCAGCGTTCATCCTGAGCCAGGATCAAACTCTCATTAAAATTGCAAAAAGATCCTACCACTATCTGAACGTCTTGTTGTCAAGGAGCAAATTCAAATTTCAAGCCGATTTGGGAGATGCAAGGCAAAGCTTGTCTTGTCTTAAGTTTCGAAGTTAAAATGTGTTTACGAACAAATCATTGATGTAATAACCAAATTAAGGCGATCTTCCAAATCAACATCTATATAATAATGTATATAAGGCCTATTGTCAACCCCGCTAGGGCTCTACGATAATAACAGTGGGTAGAATTTAGATGTTTGGATTGTTGAATCAATATAATCGATGAATTAAAGTCCATCTGGACAAATTATTAGTACTTGTTTAGCCTCAGACGATATTTGTTTCTTAAAATTACTTTTAAAGCTAAACCGTAATCGAGCTAGGCTCAAACTATAAATAATTTCTGCCGTTATTTTTTACCCACTCTCATTATCTAAGACCCCCCCGCTAGAAGCGAAAGACTAATTTTGCTATGCTATTTATGTTATGCTTTGAATGGAATGGGATTCGAAGAAAATTATCTCAGGCCGCCAGTGACCTTGACTTGATTAAGAAGGTTGGGTTCTTCAAGAAGCCTGGCAGTTCCCCGCACCACCGTGGTAAGCGGATCCTCAACCAATATCACCGGGATCCTTGATCTCTCAGTTATAAGCTCATCAATTCCCGGAATAAGAGACCCTCCGCCCGTCACCATAATTCCATGTTCTAATATGTCGCCGGTCAATTCCGGTGGAGTCTCTTCGAGTACCTCCATAACAGAATCAATAATCTGAGAAATTATTGGTCCGATTGCCTCTCTTATTTCAATTTCGTTCATACGCAGGCTCTTGGGCAAACCTGTTTCTATATCCCTACCCCTTATTATTGCAATCCTCTCCTTCCCCAAACCTTCATCGATAGCCACGTCCTCCATGTCATTTTTTTTCATTTGTTTTTCTTCGTTTTTTACCTCTGATTCTTCCAATTTTTGACCCCGATCTAATCGGGGTTGATTTTTTATTTCTCGCCCTGAGCGAAGCCGAAGGGTTGATTTTTTATTTTGTTTATATGCGCTTCCTATTTTTATCTTCACCTCTTCCGCTGTCTTCTCGCCAATTAAAAGGCCGTGCCTTAAACGGATGTAATTAATAATAGCCTGATCCATCTCGTTCCCCGCAATTTTTAATGATCGGTTTACGACTATCCCGCCAAGAGAAATTACCGCGATCTCAGTGGTTCCGCCTCCAATATCAACAAGCATAATTCCCGTAGGTTCAAAAACAGAAACTCCTGCTCCAACCGCAGCAGCCATTGGTTCTTCAATCAAATAGCATTCCCGCGCGCCCGCTTGAAGCGCCGCTTCCCAAACAGCACGCCGCTCTACCTCCGTTACCCCGGATGGTATTCCAACCGCGACCCGCGGGCGCGCCAATTGGTAAAAAGGAGTTCCCACCTCATGCACCTTTTTTATGTAATACTGAAGCATGTAAGAAGCCGCGTCAAAATCAGAAATCACCCCATGTTCAAGAGGTTTAATCGCAGAAATTGTCCCGGGAGTTTTACCTAACATTTTTTTCGCCTCGGCTCCAACTGCTATAATTTTTTTTGTTTTATTATGACGGGCAACAATTGAGGGCTCCCTGATCGCAATACCTTTACCTCTAACATGCACCAAAATATTTGCAGTCCCAAGATCTATACCAAGATCATGCGAGAATAAACTAAATAAGCTGTCGAACATATTATAAGAATATAGCTTAATCCCTAGAATAAATCAATGCAAAAATACAGCAGTCTAGGGATTGGTTGGGGATTCGAGGCGGGTGATTCTTTTTTCAAGATCATAAATTCTTTCCCTCAATCTACGGATTGCTTTTGAATGATCGCATTCAATGATATCTCTATCTATTAATATTTGACATAAAGACTTCTCAGATTCAAAATATTTTTCGGGAAATTCGTGTTTGATCTTATCCCTTATATCCCACTGCGCGAACATCAGATTTAAATACCTCATTGTTCTTTCCCATTTTGCATCAATATCATTTTCTATCTTTTGGTTTTTCATAGGGGAATTAGTATAGCGCTGGTTTTTCATGATCTGTCAATATGACAAACTATAACATTTGGTCAAAAATTACGCGGCTGCGGAAAAGTTGCCACTTTTGGATAAAGCATCTTGTTCGTAATTTTGCTTTGTGTTAAACTCGAATTTGTTGTCATGAGATCGGATTGGATTTCCCGAATTGACTCGCTCATCAAGTGGAGTTTTTATGCCCTCTTCTTTTTTGTACCTCTTGTAATGTTTCCCGCCACATACGAGTTATTTGAATTCAATAAAATGTGGTTTGTTTTTGGGATTTCGATTTTAATTTTTTTTCTGTGGGCTTCAAAAATGATCATAAGCGGACAAATCGAAATAAGAAGAACTCCTCTTGATATTCCAATTGCCCTATTTCTTGCTTCTCAAATAATCTCAACTATTGTATCAATTGAGCCGCATGTTTCCCTCTGGGGTTATTATTCAAGATTCAACGGCGGCCTCTTTTCAATGATTGCGTATATATTTTTATACTATGCTTTTGCAACCAATCTCACGAAAAGCGATTCAAAAGCACCAGTTAGCTACAAAATTCTCTTTGTCTCTCTAATATCAGGCCTGATTGTTACCTTATGGGGACTCCCTTCGCATTTTGGCTATGATCCCACTTGTTTTCTTTTTCGCGGAACTTTGGATGTTTCATGCTGGGGTGAATCATTCAAGCCCACGATAAGAATCTTTTCTACTTTAGGACAGCCAAATTGGTTGGGAACATTTCTTGCGGTACTAATTCCTATCGGAATCGGATTCGGGCTATCGAATCTGCCGGAATCAAATATAAATATAAAAGATATTAAAAAGGCCTACATGATCCCCGCGCTATTCTTGGGGCTTTTATTTTTATATTACCTTGCCCTCCTTTATACCCGATCTCAATCAAGCTTCCTGGGTCTGGCTTTGGGAATTCTTGTTTCTTTTTTGCTTCTTTTCTTCTTTAAATTTAGAAAATATAGCGCGGCCGGATTAATTAGGGATAAATTTTTAAGGTATGTTTTGGCGGCAACTTTGCTTTTTGCCATAACAACATTTTTAATAGGTAGTCCAATTCCAACTCTTAATAAATACACAACTGCGCAAGGTTTAATGACTGCTTTGACAAAAAAGCCACAAGAAGCTTTACGAGAAACAAAAGAAAAAAGCAAGCAAAGTCCTGCAAAACAGGCAGAGACGGGAGGAACAGAATCAAGCAAAATAAGGCTTATTGTCTGGCGCGGAGCCCTTGAATTATTTAGCAGAAATCCGCTTTTTGGGACGGGAGTCGAGACTTTTGCCTTTGCGTACTATAAAGTCAAGCCAATTGAGCATAATTTAACTTCCGAGTGGGATTATCTATACAACAAAGCACATAACGAATACTTAAATTATCTTGCAACAACCGGCGCTTTCGGGCTTGGCTCGTATCTTTTTCTGATCGCTTTTTTCTATTACTACTGCTTAAAAACCCTATCGCGCCATAAACATTCTGCTTTCTCTCCCATTTCGATTGCAATTTTAGGAAGTTTTACAGCGATTCTTGTTTCAAGCTTTTTTGGATTTTCGGTTGTGATCCTTAATCTTTTTCTTTTTTTCCTTCCCCTATTCTTCTTTGAACTCACGAATCGTGAGGCCTTATCAAAATCCTTTACATATCCGAATAAAAAGGAGAAAAGTCGCGAGCAGGAAATTAATATTTTTAAGATGGCGGGAATATTTATAGTTGCGGCAGTTGCCCTTTTTTATGAATTTTACCTTCTTAACTTCTGGCTCGCGGATAAAAAATATGCCCTGGGATACAATCTCAATAAGGCAGGAGAATTTACCCAAGCTTTTACGCCTTTATCCGAAGCCGTTAAAATGCTTCCCTCTGAAGATTTATATAAAGACGAATTGTCAATAAATATGGCTACTCTCGCGGTTTTATTAAGTCAGCAGAATCAGGGTTCGGAGGCAGCCAAATTTGCAAATCAAGCAAAATCATTAAGCGATGAGGTAGTCTCCCGTCATCGGGGAAATGTTGTATTTTACAAAACAAGGACAAGGGTTTTATTTGCTCTCTCCCAACTAGATCCTTCCTATTTAGATTCGGCTCTTGATTCAATTAAAAAAGCGCAAGTGCTTGCGCCAACCGATCCAAAAATTATTTATAATATGGCCCTTTTTTACAATCAGAAGGGAGAAACCGCTAAAACCATAGAACTATTGAATCAAGCAAAAAAAATGAAAAACAACTATGTTGATGCTTACTATGCTCTGGGGCTTTTCTATTCACAGCTTGCCCGGGAAGACCCGGGAAACGCGGCGGTCTTGCGCAAACTTGCAAAAGAAAATCTCAATTTTATATTAACAAACATAAATTCCGACAACGACGCTGCCAAGCAACTTTTAAAAACTCTTGAATAAATCCTTGAAGAAAAATCCGTTCTTCTTTATAATTCAAGCATTATGCTGAAAATCATTGTCACACCAAGTCCTATTCTTCTCAAAAAGTCCGAACCCGTATTAAAGTTTGATAAAAAACTTAAGGAAGTTATTGCCGAAATGTCAGAGGCTTTAGATGCCACAGTTGACCCCAAAGGCGTGGGGCTTGCTGCTCCTCAGGTTGGAGTTTCAAAAAGAATTTTTTTGGCAAAACCCGATGAGAAAAAGAGGGGTTTGGTTTTTGTAAATCCTGAAATCATTGAGGCGCAAGGCATGGCAGTTCCTGCTTTTTCAAACTCAGAAAAAATTGAGTATATGAAAGCCTCGTCCAAAGGACGATTGTCCTCTGGCCAAAAAAACTCGAAAAAAAAATTGCTTGAAGGATGTCTGTCTATCCCCAATATTTGGGGGAATGTTTGTAGAAAAAAAGTGATAAAAATTAGCTATCGGGATGAAAACGGAAAAGAGCATGTGAAAGATTTCAGGGGATTCTCCGCAATAGTAATTCAACATGAACTTGACCATTTAGACGGAATCCTATTCACAAAACACGTGATAGAACAAGGCGAACAACTTTACCGTTCTTATAAAAATGAAAAGGGCGAAGACGAATTCGAAGAAATAGAAATATGAGGGAAAAAGTTGTTTTTTTTGGTGCCGGGCCGTATGTTGCGCCGATTATCGAAGCTTTAAACAAAGATTTTGATTTAAGATTCGTTGTAACAACCGAAACAGGTCAGAACGGCGATTTAATTTTATATCTAGAAAATAAGGACATAAACTATATTTCGATCAAAGAATTTGATCGAGAAACTCTTGAAAAAATAAAGAAATTTGGTGCGAAAATTGCGGTTTTAGCATATTTTGGAACTATTGTTCCAAAGAGCGTGTTAGACATTTTCCCTCTCGGAATAATCAATATCCACCCTTCTCTCTTGCCAAAATATCGTGGCGCAAGTCCCGGACAAGCGGCAATTTTAAATGGCGATCCGACAACCGGAGTCTCTATTATCAAGCTGGATGAAGAAGTTGACCACGGACTAATGTTGGCACAGATCGAAGAAATAATTAAACTAAACGACACATCGGAAACACTTTATCGGCGGTTGTTTCAAAAGGGAGCTGTGTTACTTTCTCAAGTCCTTCCAAAGTATATATCTGGCGAATTAAAACCGGTTGAACAAAACCATTCAAAAGCAACTTTTACCGAAAGACTAACTCGCGAATCGGGTTTGATCGATTTAACCAAACCGCCCCAACCTCCCAAACTCGCTCGCATGATCCGGGCATATTACCCTTGGCCTACGGTCTGGTTTCGTGCAAAATTAAATGGTAAAGAAAAAATTATAAAACTTCTGCCGGAAGAAAAAATTCAGGTCGAGGGCAAGAAAATTATGCGATTTGCGGACTTTGCAAATGGCTATCCTGAAGGACATTCGATTCTTTCGCGGCTTTCACCCGTCTCGACTCGGTCGATCCGAGGCGGACTTTCCTGACTTTTCTTAAAGTTTTAATACAATTAGCGCAGAGTTTGCCACGGATAGATTTGCCGTCTACCATTATTCTCTTTCTTTGAATATTTGGTTTGAAAGCATGATTTGTTCTATTTTTTGCATGGGAAACTCTGTGCCCCATCGAGCGCGATTTTCCACAATTATCACATTTAAAAGCCATACTCCGAAATTGTACCAATTTCGATATCAAATATCAAATATCAAAAAGCAAAAATTCTAATTATTTCAATTCAACCGCGGCCCCTGCGGCCGTGAGTTTTTGTTTTGCCTCTTCGCTTGTCTTTTTGTTGACTGCCGTCATTACCTCTTTTGGCGCTCCGTCAACTAAATCTTTTGCTTCCTTAAGGCCTAAAGTCGGAACTAATTCTCTTAAAGTCTTAATAACTGAAAGTTTATTTGCGCCAGCATCTTGAATCCAAACATTAAATACTGTTTGTTCCTCGACAGGCTCAGTCGATGCCGTGTTATCTGCGACTGCGCCAGTCGCGTTTGACGCGACAACCGGTGCCTGAGCTGTAACTCCGAATTTCTCCTCAAGTGCTTTGACTAACTCGGATAACTCCAGAACCGACATTCCCTCAATTGCTTCCATTAATTGTTCTTTTGTTAATTTTTTCTCTGCCATATTTATTTATTTGCACCCCCCTTCAATATAATTTAGAATTCAAAATTTATAATTCAGACTGCGTTTAGAATTTATAATTTTAAACTCTAAATTTAATTCTGAACTCTGAAATCTAAACTCTGAATTAATTTTTGCTCTTGTCGATTTCCTTCAAAATCATTGCAAGCTTCACTATGTTTGCATTAAGTCCATAAACGAAATTTGAGATTGGAGCATTGAGTGTACCAAGAAGTTTTGCGAGAATGACTTCACGTGAAGGCAAAGTTGAGAGTTTTGTTATTATTGTTTCATCAATGATTGCATTTTCGAAAAACCCGAATTTTATTTTTGGCAAACCGTATTTTTTAATAAACGAAGCCAATACTTTTGCAGTCTTAATTGGATCACCGTATGAGAATAAGGTGGCATGAGGACCTTGAAGTTTTTCTTTTGTATCGACTTTCTTTTCTTTGAGCGCAAGGCTCATGAGAGTATTTTTGATAATCGCGATTTCAGAATCAGCCTCTTTTAGTTCCCGCCTTGCCTCCTCAAGTTGCCTATGTGTAAGACCAGCGTAGTCCACAAAAAACATCGCAGTAGATTTATCCACTTTCTGTTTTAATTCGCCTAGCAATTGTATATTCTTCTGTGACGGCATAAAAAAACACTCCTCGAGGAGTGTTTTGACTATTGGCTTTTGGTCCTTAGCTAATAGCTCTCCTCTACGGGTCTTATTGTTTGCCCGTTGTCTTAGGACTTAAGTATTTTAGCAAAACTAAAAACTGAAAGCAAGACTAAATTTCTTCGGCTTTCCAACTATCTCCGTCGCGGACAACAAAAACGCCGGTGACTGGGACTTTGTCTTCAATAAGTTCTCGAATAAATTCGACGGATTTTCGGACATCTTCTTTGTGTCTTTCGTCATCAACAGGATTTCCTGCGCATTCCTGATGGCCGTCAACCAAAATACCCTTCGAATGATGCTTCTCAATTGAAACCAACAGCTTGAATTCTAGATTTTCGACAAAGTTCTGGTCAGGACCACGTGCAATTAAACCAACGATTCCTGCCTCTGTTATCGTATCTGCGAATTTTGCGCCGAATTTTTCTCGGCCGAACGCGGTAACGGGCTCCTGAACGCGACCGTCCATGCATCCGACAACCGTAAAAAAAGTTTCCCCCGCTTGCGACATTAAATTATTATATAAATTTTTCACCCGAACGCAAACATAAAGCTAGAAATGGGCAACTTTTCCGCGGCCGCGGAAAAGTTGTCAAATCGACGAAAATTTTCCTCCCGAGTTTTTAACCAATCCTTTTAGTTCCATTTCTGAAAGAATTATTGACAATTTTCCGATTGGGATTTTCGTCATTCTCGAAATCTCATCAATCGTTAATCCCTCATATTCGATTGCTCCAAGAATTTTCCTCTCCTCTCTTGATATCTTAAATTTTTTAAATGTCCCGATGATAGTTTTCATACGGGATCCCGCACGAATGAAATTCGTCGGGATATTTTTTATATTTAATGATTCCAGAATATCTTCCGCCGAACTTACCAATACCGCTCCCTCTTTCAATAATTTTGATGTGCCGTCCGACATTCTGGAGGTTATCGGCCCGGGAACCGCAAACACTGTTCTTCCCTGCGAGGCCGCGTTTGACGCGGTAATTAAAGAACCGGAATCCTTACCTGCTTCTGTCACGAGAACTGCTAAACTTATGCCTGCAATAATTCTATTTCTGGCCGGAAAAGTCCCTTTATTGGCTAACATACCGAGAGGATATTCGGAAATGATTAATCCTCCTGAATCAAGGATCTCCTCGTATAAATTTTGATTTTCCCGCGGATAAGGACAATCTACCCCACACCCCAAAACCGCAATCGTCGACCCTTTTGGCAAGCTTGGCAAGGGTACCCCTTGCCATTTGACTTGACAGTCGATGGCTGTTTTATGAGCTATTCCGTCAACCCCCAGTGCCATACCCGATGCGATAATAAAACCTGCCGAACTGAGTGAGGAAACTAAATCTTCGGTTACCTGTTTTCCGTATGAGGTAATTTTTCTTGTTCCGACAACTCCGATAATATTTTCTGCAAAAAGCAGATTTTTATTTCCCTTTGCAAACAAAACAATTGGCGCATCGGACAATTCCAGAAGTTTTTTAGGATATTCTTTTTCAAATTGCGCAATTATTTCGACTTTTGTTTTTTTAAGCTTTTCCAAATATTGTTTACAATCAAGTTTTTTTCTGAAAAGATCAAATTTTGCAAAAACTTTCTCCCCCACTCCTGCTTTTTTGAAATCGTCCTCTGCTCGCTTCCAGGCTTTTTCTGCCGAACCAAAAATCTCAAGTAATTTCTTAAATCTTTTCGGACCAATAGGAGATAATGAAAAAGAAAGGTAAAAATCTTTTTCCATAAAAATAGAATACCACAGTTTCGTTTGATTTCGTCCGGTGCGCTTCCGAGCAATCCGGCGCTTCTTCTTTCAAATCTCTTACCCTGCTAATAATTTTTTTTAATCATAAAGAATTATATTTGGTAGTAAAGGAGTTTTTTAAAAATGGACAATCATAGTTATCACGGACATTCATCCGGCTCGGAAATGGGATTTTTGCTGGGAGGTATGCTGCTGGCAATTGTTCTTTTTCTTTTATTTTATTTTATTTAATGTGTGAACGGACTTGTAACAAAGAGGTGAATCAGAAATAGTTATGGATAATACTTGGAAACCATTGGAAGGTAATCCCTTATCAAGAATTTTCTTAATAGAATTCGGGGTTTTGATATTGTTTATCCTGCTCTCTTTTCTGGTTTTTGGTTTTGGTTATGGAGAGCAAAGTCAGGGAAGACAGCAAATTTCCTATCCGGGGGTAATAAATTTAGGAAGATAAACCTTAAAATTTTTCCTTGACAAGCACCATTGTAGGTGAAATACTTGATTTGTGGAAGAAAACAATCAAAACACGAATATATCAAACAATCCGCCAGTTCAAACTTCGCCAACCGAACAAATACCTGCAAGTCCCCCTCCACCGACTAAACCCAAATTTAAACTCCCGATTTTAATTTCGATTATTGTGTTTTTAATAGTAATTGGAATAGCTTCTTTATATTTTCTTGTTTTGAACAAAACCGAACAAAAAGCCTGCACGCAGGAGGTAAAAATTTGCCCTGATGGTTCGGCGGTTGGCCGAACCGGACCAAATTGTGAATTTGCCCCCTGCCCTCCGGGCCAGAGGCCCTCTGGGCCGGTGGCCCCCGATCCCACCGCCACCTGGAAAACCTTTGAAAATAATTATGGTAGCTTTTCATTGAAATTACCTGAAGATATGAAGGCTATAGGAGTCGGAATAGACCCACCAAAAGCTGAAGAAGCGAATGAAGTGATTATTTGCGAGGAGTGCGATCAGTCATTTGACCCAAGCAATACTCCTTTGATCGAGCTTAGAATAACTGAACTCAAAAACACTGTCTACAAAGACACGCCCCCGCAAGAGATTGCAAAGCAAAATTATGAAAGCAATATTGCTAATAAGAATAATACAAAGTCGGTAATAAGAAACTTTCAAGAAATCACCTTCTCCGGCGAAACAGCATATACTTATACATTGAACAGCTCAGGATACAGCGGGAAATACGAAGGCTTTATAATGCCGTTAGGAACAAATAGAATTATAGAGATTGAGCGCAATGGATTTTATTATCTAATTGTATATTCCGAAAATTCTGTCTTTGACCAAATCCTCTCAGCCTTTAGATTCACTAACTAATTTTCTGGAGGTAATCTGAGGAATTCTTCAATTCGCTCTATTCTTTTTCGAAGTTCTACGTATTCACGATCAAAATATGAAATTATCACCTTTACATCTTTACGCGTTTGTGCAACATCTTTCTTAATGTCTTTAACGTCTTTTTGTGTTTGCGTCAAGCCTTTATTCAAGCCCGAAACGTCTACTTTCAAACCTGAAACATCTTTCTTCAAATCCGAAACGTCCACTTTCAAGCCTGAAACATCTGTCTTTAAATCCGAAACATCTTTCTTCAAATCCGAAACGTCCACTTTCAAGCCCGAAACATCTTTCTTCAAATCCGAAACGTCTACTTGTACGGGGTTGAATATCTTTTGTATTTGTTTTAGGTCATTTTGGCTTAACATAGATTAAAAGAATACAACAATAATTTTAATAAAACAATAACTATTTTTTTTCGAAATAATCGATTAGGATTTTTTTGGCGATGGGGCCGGCAACAGATGAGCCTTCCCCTGAATTTTCCACCAAAACCGTTATAGCTATTTCCGGTTTATAAAACGGCGCAAAAAGAGTTATCCACGCATGCGGCTTAGTTTCTTTGTCGCCAACCTCTGCTGTTCCCGTCTTACACGCAATCTTTATTTTGGTCATTTTAGCAGAGCTTGTCGCATCGTCTTCAATAAAATCCTTTCCATCAATAGGCAGTCTTTCGTTTTTAACTTTAAAATCAAACAAAGGCCATGCCACCCCTCCTGTTTCGCAGGATTGCCGCATACCCTCCCTAACTAAATCGATATATTGTTTATCTACAAGTTTTTTATTTTTTATTTTTAATTTTTTATTTTTGAAAAGATGTGGCTCATATAAAGTACCTCCATTGGCAAAAGCTGCCGTCATCATATTGATCTGCAGGGGCGAAGTCAGCAGATACCCCTGTCCAATCCCATAATTATATGTGTCTCCAAGATACCACTGCTCGCCAATCGTTTTTTCTTTCCATGAAGGAGAAGGAACTGTCCCTTGAATTTCTCCCGGAAGATCAATTCCCAATTTCTTCCCCAGTCCAAATTTATTGGCGTAAGAAGAGATGGTATCTACTCCTGTACGCTCGCCTGTTTTATAGAAAAATATATCATTTGAGCGCTTAATAGCTCGTACAACATCAAGGCTTCCTTCAGTTTTTCCATACTGCAGAAAATACCAGTTCCCAAAAGAAAAACTCCCGACACGCAAAATTCCCGTATCTTCAATAATTGTCGAAGACTTTATTGCTCCGCTTTCAAGCCCTGCAATCGCTGTTACAAGCTTAAAAGTTGATCCCGGAGGATAAGAGCCGGATATGGCACGATTCAGGAGGGGCTGTTTTTCGGAATCATTTAAAATGCTCTCCCGATATTTATATTCACCCGGAGCTTCATAGCTTTCATCATGGGTAAAAACATTGGGATCAAAAGAAGGTTTTGAATATAAGGCCAAAATCGCACCGTTTCTAGGGTCGGAAACTACCGCCGCTCCGCGCGTATAATCTGAAAAAGCATCATGAACAGCCTTTTGAATATCAAGATCTAAAGTTGTTCTAAGGTTTTCGCCTGCAGTTGGTTCTTGTTTCCCAAGCTCTCTTATGAATTTTCCTTCCGAATCCACCTCTGAAAGTTTTTTTCCATTTTTTCCATGAAGCATTTTTTCATACTCTGCCTCAAGACCAATTTTCCCGACAAAATCGGATATGCCATATTCTGAAAAACCGGGAAGGATTATCTCATCTTCTGAAACCTGTCCCAAGAAACCCAAGACATGAGCAAAAACATCTTTATATAAATATTCTCTTTGTATATCGTTTTCGACAGGCTTACCCGCGGATATAAGCTTTAAAGCCTCATCTCTTGAGAGCCTTTTGACCTTTTCTCCCTCAGGAATTTTAAATGAAGGACTATTTGCAACCAAAGGTTTGTCTCTCCGATCATATATGATTCCGCGGGGAGCGGCCAATACTTCAGTCCTTGTCCTGTTTTCATCCGAAAGATTTGAATAATAATCTCCTCTTAAAATCTGCACATAAAAAAGCCGCAAAATAATAATTGTCGAGAACAAAATCAGGAAAAGAATGGGAAAGAGGGATAATATTTCAAAAGAAATAAAATTTCCAAAGTTTTTTTTCCTGCCAATTTTTTCCGATGAAACATAATCAAAAAATGCAGGACCAATCTTTACCATAAATACATACGCTCAGAATGACAATCGCATTGGCCTATTTTTACCATAAGAGTCGGGTTTTAAGAAAATAAGAAAGAGAAAACCAAATGCTCCCGAAAATCAAAAAATATATTAGGAGATTATCGCTATATGAAGCAAAATTTGCAAAAACAAAAGAGGAAAAAAATAAAATTAAAAGATTAATTCTGAAATCCCTTACTTCAAAAACGCGCTTTATAAAAACCAAAACAATAAAGGAGCTGATGATTATAATGGGAGTTAAACCTACGGTGTTGACTTTGAGAATATCAAGAAGTATCCCTGCAACAAAGACAAGAATAAGTGTTTTTAAATCCGGGAAAAGCATGAACGATAAAATTGAAACGATAAAAAGGAAAGGAAGAGCCAAGATTGCGGTTTCAAAAAACAATGACGCAAGAATCAATAAAACTAAAATTAATCTTAAATTCATTAGACGGATAAAAGTATAAAAACCAGATTAAGTTTCGAAAATGAAACAAGAGCCTCAATTTTTGCCGTCTGGAATGGAAGGCTTTCGTTTTTGTTAACCGAATTGACGCGGCCAATAATAAAATCGGGAGGAACACCAAAGCCCTTTTCATTTATTTCTCCTTTTGTCAGAATTAATTCTCCGGGAGTTATTTTTTCATTGACATGCACACGGTCCAACAAAATGAAATCCTCCACTCCTCTTGTTACCCCGGGGACATTCCCCTCTGCTGTTTTTCCAAGAACTGAAAATTTTTCATTTAAAGGTAGTATTACTTGCGAATAAGAAGGGGAAACTTGAATTATTTTGCCAACTAGATTGTTTTGTAAAACAACCGCCATTCCCACTTTGACTCCATGTCTTTGCCCGCGATCAATAATTAAAGAGACCGGACTGGAAAATCTTCCCAGGAATCCGATCACGCGAGCCGGCAAAAGATTGAACTTTTTTGTTTCCGCCGTCTCAAATTGGCTTCTCAAAGCTTCATTGTCACCTTTCAATCTTTGAAATTCAATTAGTTTTTCAGAAAGCCTTGTGTTTTCTTCCTTAATTTTACGAAGTTCTGCTCCATCCCCCCGGCTTATAAAAACCCTCAAATCGTAAAGAAGGGCTTTTGGCGGGGAAAAAACCGTTTGCGTAACATTTGAAAGAAATTTTACTGCCGGAAAATCATTATTTAAGAAAATCAAAATTGATGCAAATAAAAAAACAGCAAGAAGGATTAGAGGCTGCTTTTTCATATGATCTATTCTAGCGCTAAGCTTTAAAAATTACAAATATGGTTAGGCTCGCCGAAATAACAAAAAGACAATGCTTTATTGCTTCGGCTTCGCGAAGATTAGGAGTCTTTTCCAATCCGTCCCCGGGGGCCAGCAGGTTTGAAGAATTATCCGCTCTCCCGTACCAAGCGCCGCGTCAACAAAATCTACTTCTTTTGCCTCAACAATTTTCTTATCATAAACAGTGTAATTATACCTTTTACCTTTAAAGAATATATAAATTTCGTCTCCCGCCTCAAGTTCTTTTAAAAGGTAAAAAACCGCGTTATAGCGCCCCACATTCCAGAAATTGTCGGCCGAGTGGGCAAAAAGATAAGTTGTACCGTTTATTCCCGGGTACG
>Ga0156268_130_pt1 | contig 39064 bp, 39 predicted proteins | sample RifCSPlowO2_12_FD_107917 | JGI IMG/M metagenome (GOLD analysis project Ga0156268, IMG submission 107917) | Candidatus Levybacteria bacterium RIFCSPLOWO2_12_FULL_39_17 | reverse complement strand
GACCCCCTGAAATAGTTCAAGGTTCAAAATTAAAAATTCAAAATTGCAGTTCAAAATTCAAAGTTCTAAATAATTTTAAACTTTCAACTGTAACTTTTCACTTTGCACTTTTAACTTTTAACTGGCTTCAACTTGTGTTATAATTTTCGCACAATATGAATGGACGCAAAAGGAACGGGAAGAAGGCAAGATTCGGCCTTAAATTTTCTTGGAAAGATCTCCTTCTTTACGGTTTTCTGTTTTTCTTTTTGCTTTTTATAATGATGGGAATTGGGGACCTGGCCTCAGGGCCAAGGGTTGATGAGGTTCCTATTTCAAAATTAGTAACCGACATTAAACAGAATAAAGTAAAAGAAATAACGGTAAATGATTCTAAACTAGAAATTGTTTATAAGGACGGGAAGCTGGCAGGCTCTCGAAAAGAAAAGGATACCTCTATTTTTGAAGTCCTAAAAGAATCGGGTGTTAATCCCCAATCTGTTAAAATTAATGTAAAAGATGAAACAGGCGCAAATATTTGGATAAATCTAATTTCGTCGTTTTTGCCCGTAGTCTTAATTATAGTTTTCTTCTACTTTATCTTCAGACAGGCAAGAGGGGCGCAGGAAAATATTTTCTCCTTTGGCTCCAGCCGAGGCAAAACATTTAACAAAGATTTCTCCAAAACTACTTTTGCCGACGTTGCGGGAGTTGATGAAGCAAAACAGGAATTAACCGAAATTGTTGATTTTTTAAAGCATCCTGAGAAATATAGGGTAATGGGCGCAAGGACACCAAAGGGAGTTTTACTCGTTGGCCCAAGCGGAACAGGGAAAACCTTGTTGGCGCGCGCGGTTGCGGGAGAAGCGCAAGTTCCTTTTATCTCAATCGCGGGCTCAGAATTTATGGAGATGTTGGTTGGAGTCGGCGCGGCACGCGTTCGAGACCTTTTTTTAACAGCAAAAAAATCACAACCGGCCATAATTTTTATTGACGAGGTAGACGCGATTGGCCGTCACCGAGGCGTCGGAATAATGGGCGGTCATGATGAGCGTGAACAAACCTTGAATCAGATTCTGGTTGAAATGGATGGATTTACCCCAAATGAACAGCTCGTGGTAATCGCAGCCACAAATCGTCCTGACATCCTTGATCCGGCACTGGTGCGCCCCGGAAGATTTGATAGAAGAGTAATTTTGTTGCTACCCGATATTGAGGGAAGAAAAGCAATTCTTAAGATCCACGCAACAGGAAAACCTTTTGTAAAAACCGTTGACTGGGAAAAAGTTGCTCGCAGAACGGTTGGTTATTCCGGGGCGGATCTTGAGAATATGCTCAATGAAGCAGCAATATTGGCAGCAAGGTTTTCAAAAACTCAAATTGACATGAAAGATATTGAAGAGGCGGCAACTAAAGTTAAGCTGGGACCTGAGAAAAAGAGGATGCAGTCAGAGGATGACAAAAGAATTACCGCTTATCATGAGTCGGGACATGCTATTGTTTCATACTTCATGCCTCAGGCAGACCCGGTGCATCGAATTTCAATTGTGGGCCGGGGGCTTTCGCTTGGCCACACATTGATTCCTCCAAGTCAGGATCGCGTTCATGAAACAAAAACCCGTCTGCTTGAGCAGATCGCAACAATGTTGGGAGGACGAGTTGCTGAGGAATTAATATTCTCCGAGATGACAACAGGAGCAGCGGATGATATTGAAAAAGCAACCGAGCTTGCAAGGACAATGGTAATTCAATACGGAATGAGTTCTTTGGGTCCGGTTAATTATGACACTGAAAAGGCAAGGATGTTTGGAGAGGTTTCTCAGATATCAAATGAAATGCAGGCAAAGATTGATAATGAATTAAGAAAAATTATTGACATCGCTTATCAGGAGGCTCAGAAAATATTGAAATCAAATAAACCAAAACTTGATAAAGTTGCCGAGGCTTTGCTTAAGAAAGAAACGCTCGAAGGAGAAGAGTTTGATGAAATTATGAAGGCAAAAGACGGAGAAAGAAAAAGCATTCGTATGGCTAAGCCTTCAGGTAAAGAATAAAGTTAATTTTTAATTGATCTAATTAACCTAATTGACCTAATCAAATCCCAATTTCCAATGCCTAATTGAGGAATCAATTGGGACTTGGGTCAGTGCGGCATTATTTAGAAATTAGAAATTGTATAATAAACCCATGAGTATTTTTGCCCACCTTTTAGTCCGCAATCCAAAAGACGACGAAACTCCAATTGAGTCGGCGACTCAAATCTTCTCCTCTCTCCTTCCGTATCCCTATATTCCTCTCTGGAAAAGATTATATATTCATCCGCGCTCTTACTCTTTTGAAATTTATCTTTTGGACCAAACCATTTTCTTTTATGTAACAACAAAATCCGAGAGCGAGACGCTTGTATCAAGCCTGATTTCTTCATCCTATCCAAAATCAAATGTTTCAAAAACAGAAGATCCTGTGGAAAAAGTCCTCTCGTCCAAATATCTTTCGGTTGGAGAAATGGTCTTAAATTCTTATCCTTATCTTCCTATTAAAACTTATGCCGATTTTAAAGACATAGATCCAATGTCCTCACTTCTCGGATTTCTTGCAAAACAGGATTCCGGAGTCAAAATGGCTCTTCAAATTCTTATTAAGCCCGCTTCTTTTCCCTGGCAGGACAAGGCGGTTGAGATGGCAGGCCGCTTAATTGAGGATACCCATCAACAAGCAGTCAAAGATGTAGCAACGGGCGAAAGTTCCATGGGCGCAACAACTCGCTACGCACAAAACCCGCAGAAGCTTCGGATGATGCAAAAAGCAGGTTTTCAAGGAGGCAAAGCAGTTGTAAGACTTGCGGTTGGATCCGACAACCCAAATACCCTGCCTTATATGCATAACTTTGCAGGGACATTCGGAAGCTTTTCGCTGGGTGAGGGAAATCAGTTTGTTTTCAGAAAGCCGCTTTTTGCAAAAAAAAGGTTAGTCAAAAGAATAAGGGAACGCTTTGTGGGTTTTTTTGAAAGGCGGTATCAGGTGCTAAATGCCCAAGAACTGGCTTCCCTTTGGCATCCTTCAGGTTTTTTGCTTGCCGGAATCAAAAATATTGCCTGGGGCAAAACTTTGCTTGGAGAACCTCCTGAAAATCTTCCGGTTTCACCCTCCGTAGTTAAAACGGCGGATGGGCAAATTGATGAAAAATCCGCCGATGCCAAGGCTATGGCGGACAAGAAAGATGTTAATTTTTTTGCGAAAGCCGAGTTTAAAAATAAAGAAACGATATTTGGAATAAAAACTCCCGACAGGAGAAAGCATGTTTACATAATTGGAAAAACCGGAGCCGGAAAATCTACTCTTATTGCGAACATGGCAATTGATGACATAAGGCGGGGCCGGGGAATTGGAATAATTGATCCTCACGGGGATTTGTCGGAAATTATTCTCGATTACATTCCGAAGAGAAGGATGAAAGATGTGGTTTATCTTGAACCCTTTGATTCGGAGCGGCCGTTTTCGCTAAATGTCTTAGAGATTAAAAATTCACAGCACAAGGATCTTGTCTCATCGGGGATTGTCTCAATATTTCATAAGATTTACGGTGAGTCATGGGGGCCGCGTTTAGAATACATACTCCGAAATGTAATTTTAACTCTTCTGGATATTGAGCAGGGGACGCTTGTAGATGCGTTGAGAATCTTATCTGATTCAGGCTTCCGGGAAAAAGTTGTAGCAAAATTATCAGATCCGGTGCTCAGGAATTTCTGGGAAGCCGAATTTGCAAAGATGCCGGATAGATTGAAAGCCGAAGCTGTTTCTCCAATTCAAAATAAGGTCGGTCAATTTGTCTCAAGCCGCATGGTAAGAAATATTATTGGCAACCCAAAGTCTTCAATTGATCTTCAGAGAATTATGGATGAAGGGAAAATTTTAATTCTTAATCTTTCACAGGGGAAACTCGGAGAAGATAATGCCGCGCTTTTGGGCGCGATGGTTATTACGCAGATTCAGCTTGCGGCAATGAATAGGTCTTTTCAAAAAGAAGAAGAGAGAGCGGACTTCTTTCTTTATGTTGATGAGTTTCAGAATTTCGCGACAGAATCTTTTATTAAAATACTCTCCGAAGCAAGAAAATATCGCCTGTCTTTGACTTTGGCAAACCAGTATAGCGACCAGCTCGAGCTAAGTGTTCAACGGGCAATTTACGGAAATGTCGGCACGCTTGCTTCATTTGTGGTTGGCGCCCATGACGCGTACCTTTTGACAAAAGAATTCGCGGAAATCTATTCGGAAAATGATTTGGTTTCACTTGGCAAATTCGAAATAGTTTTGAAGCTTTCAATTGACGGAATGACCTCGGCGCCCTTCCCGGCAACAACGCTTCCCCTGCCTGCTTTAAAAAATGAAAACAAAGAGGCAATCGTCCGTTTATCGAAAGAAAAATACGGAAGAAAACCACAAGGTTGACAACTGACAATTAACAACCCCGGCCCCGCTCCGCGAAGCGGGGCGGGCTGACAATTGACCCTTTCGACTCTGTTCATGGTAAACCCTTCGACTGGCCTCGTAAATAGGAGGCCTCTTGCAATTTGCTAAAGCTAGGTGTATATTTGCTTTAAATAGCCAAATTTGTTTTCAAAAATGCGATTTGCAAGCATTTATAGAGAAGCAAAAGAGGCTTTTTGGCACTTTAAAAATCCAGTTTGCGAACTTCCTTTAAAATGTGCTTCTATTGCATAGCGCATTTTTCGGCTGTGGATTTCTGATTGCAAGATAAGCTTTCAGTCCGGAAATCCACAGTTGAAAAAAGAAGGGAGGAAAAAAGAATTCATTAGTCGTCAAAGGCAATCAAATATCGGATACTTTCGCGATATCACACTTTCTGGTTCGGTAGAATCTATTGACTATCGAGCGGAAGGTTGCCTTTTCTAATCATGTGTTGGGAGGTGCGGAGTCTTCGACCTGAGGAAAAATTGAATAGGTTTTCTGGGATCAAGGATCACACGGCATCTTGCCTTGGGGCTGAACCTTCGCGTAGCGATTGGAATAATGTGTAGAGACGATTTATTCGTCTAAAGCATCAGTCGTTTGACTGTCCTATCGCCCGCGCTGGACTAAGCCAAGTCACGCCAACACCAGTCTACCCGTAAAAAGGAGGATTCCCATGCGGCATCTCGCTTCTACCATCCCGAGGACGATCGTTTCCTCGAGCAGCGAGATCGACATCGTCGCCAACTGCAGCGACCGGGCCCCACATCTGGCGATTTCCTAACGTCGGGACTACTGGAACATTCGTTCCGAGCAAGTTATCCACAGGAGAGGATATGCACAACAGAGATCCTACTTAGGAATTCCAGGGGTCAGTCCTAAAAAAGAATAGACGGCAACAGCCACCTGTCAACCCCCCCAAGGGCTAGCTCTTCGCAGTAAGCGATTGGATGACAAGTGAACGATCTCAACGATTGTCCGAGTTCATGGGTTTACCCATCGGACGCCAAGGTCGTTTGTCACCTGCCCCCCTTCGCCTAAGCGTTGGATTTAGCCGAACTTTCGTACGGTCGCAGAAAACACCTCTCTTAGGAGGAGATGGATGGTACATCTTAAGTATCTCTTCTGAGTCTGACTGACGGGGCAAGGATTGCTTTTTGGATGAAAATGAGCGTACACGAGACCAAATAATGCTGGGCAATGGGGACTCTCCATATCGTAGGCCAAGGCTTACCCACATAAGAGTTCTCACCAGTTCGGACTCGTCGCTTCTCCCATTCAAAAAGGATTCTAGCCCTCCGGCTGACTCATCGTGTGGACGACTACCATGCTCTTCCTTGCAAGGGAAGCCAAAAGTTATAGGAGACCCCTATGTCCGAAGCTCATGCTCGGCTGGGTCTCAAACCCAAGCTTCCTCTTGCAATAGAGCATCGCAGACTGGGCAATGGGCGCGCGGGAAAAACAGAGACAAAATCTCTATTTCAGCCTTCGGGTTGAAACTATTTTCAGCTGTTGCTGATCTCTCACATTCTGTGAGTCTCTGCCCGCGCGCCCAACCCATTCCCCCTAAAAACATTTAACATTTAACAATTAACTAAACTTGTCACATGTCAAATGTCAGTTGTCAATTGTAAGATTCCCCTTTTTGTTATAATTCCCTTATGGATTCCAAGAAGAGTATTTTCATGTTAGTTGACGGTTCGGCAATAGTGCATCGCGCCTATCACGCAATGCCCCCATTCACTACAAGTTCCGGCGTTCCAACCGGCGCAGTCCATGGTTTTTTCTCAATGTTTTTAAAATTAATTCATGAATTAAAACCGGCTCATATTGTCGTGGCTTTTGACCGGCCAAAACCAACATTTCGTCAAGAATTATATGTGGGATATCAGGCGCAGAGACCAAAGATGGAGTCTGATTTATCGGAACAATATCAAGCGATTATTGACATTTTGCGCAAGGCAAAAATTCAGGAATTCGCTGTTGACGGATATGAAGCGGATGATATCATCGGTACTCTCTCGGAAAAGGCAAAGGACATGGGAAATATTGTCTATATAGTGACCGGAGACCGTGATATGCTCCAACTTGTAAACCATAAAACAAAAGTGTTAATGCCTGTAAAAGGGATTTCGGAAGTTAAGGTTTTTGATGAGGGAGAAGTTCTAACAAAGTATAATGTGGAACCTCGTGAAATCGTTGATTTGAAAGCGCTGACCGGCGATCCATCCGATAATTATCCGGGAGTCTCAGGAATCGGTCCAAAGACTGCGGCAACCTTGGTTCGGCATTATGGAAATGTTGATAATATTTATAAACATCTTGATGAAATTGCGATCAAGAATAAAGCGTTGGCGCAAAAGTTAATAGATGGGGCAGAATCCGCGCAGATAGGAAAAACCTTGGCAAAAATTGTAACAGATGTTCCTTTTGTTTGTGATTTTGCGGATTGTTTGACCTCAAAAATAGATATCGGCGAGTTTAAAAAGGCGCTCGAATCTTACGAATTCAAGACGCTCCCAAGGAGAGTTGATGAAATTTTTAACCAAAAGCAGGAAATTAAAAAAGAGAATCAAATGAAATTATTATAATGCGGATTGCGATAGTTCATGACTACATAAAAGAGTATGGGGGAGCTGAAAGGGTATTAGAGGAATTGCACAAACTCTTTCCTGAGGCGCCGGTTTATACTTCGATATACGCTCCGGAATATTTAGGGCCTCACATGTGGGTATTTCGGCAGATGCGAATTAAAACCTCCTTTCTTCAGTGGATTCCGTATAAAGAAAAACTCATTTCTATTTTTCGCTTGATTTCTCCTCTTTCTTTTCTATCATTTGATCTTTCGAAATTCGATGTAATTATTGTTTCTCAAACAGGAGCATATTTCCCAAATCTAGTTCGAAAGGGTAGAGCTAAACTTGTTTGCTACACCCACACACCACCGCGCTATCTATATGGATATATGACTGCGCGAGAATGGCAGAAAGATACATTAATGCGAATTTTTGGTTCGATTGCAAATCATTTTTTGCGAATGGTAGATTTTAAAGCGTCAGAAAATGTTGATTATTTCATAGCTAATTCAGAAGAAGTTCGAGTCCGAATTCAAAAGTTTTATAGAAAAGATGCGGTGGTGATAAATCCACCCGTCTCGTTATCCACCCCCGAGGTGAAAGCAGCCCCCACCTCGGGGGTGAAGAAAAAGGAATACTACCTTGCGGGAGGAAGGCTTGCGAGGGCAAAAGGGATCGACATTATTGTCGAGGCTTTTAACAGAAGTGGTAAAAAGCTTAAGGTATTTGGTAAAGGATTCGCGGGATTTGACGAAGAGCTTAAGTCAATGGCAGGAAAAAACATAGAGTTTTTAGGTGAAGTTACTGATATTGAAAGACAAGAATTAATGGCAAATGCAAAAGCATATGTTTTTGCCTCATTTGATGAGGATTTTGGAATTACGCCGGTTGAGGCAATGGCAGCCGGGACACCGGTTATAGCGTACCGATCTGGCGGAGTTCGCGAAACAGTAGTTGACCCTTCGACAAGCTCAGGGCAAGTGGCAACAGGAATATTTTTTGACGAGAATACACCTGATGCAATAAATGAGGCGATTAAAAAGTTCGAAAAGGCAAAAATAAGTTCGGACGAATGCCGCAAACAAGCCGAAAAGTTTTCAAGCGAAGTTTTTGACAAAAAGATTCTTGATTTTGTTAATTCTCTTACCATATAGCTCTTTTATTTTTTATATTTAATCTTTTATATTACTATCATGCCGGAGTTACCTGAGGTTGAAACACTCAAATTAGGGATTCAAAAATATGTTGCGGGGCATAAGATTTTGGATGTTGAGATTCGCCACCCAAAAGTTTTTCAAGGCGAGGCCTTGAATGTGATTGGAGCGAAAATTACTGGGGTTCGAAGAGTGGGGAAAGGGTTGATTTTGGAGCTGTCGAATAGATATTCTTTGGCAATTCACATAAAACTAACCGGACAACTGATTTACCGCGATGAGAAAACAAAAAATATTCCGCTTTCGCCAAAAGTCGGGCAGACATTACCGAACAATTTAACGCATATAATTTTCAAATTAGACCAAGGGGCAGCACTCTACTACAACGATCAGAGACGGTTTGGGTGGATCAAAGTTTTGAAAGCAGATGAGGTTGAGAAATTACCCTTCTTCCGCGACATGGGGCCTGAGCCTTTCAAAGATCTCACTTTCGCGCGGTTTAAATTCGTAGTCGGGAGAAAAGTTACGAAGATTAAGCCGCTTCTTATGGATCAGACAAACATGGGGGGAATTGGAAATATTTATGCAAATGACGCGCTTTTTCGGGCCGGAATTGATCCTCGCCGTCCGGGCAAAAGTCTATCGGAAAAAGAACTTAAAAAACTTTATGAATCGATTCTGTTCGTCTTGAAAAAAGGGCTTGAGAGCAAGGGAGCCTCAGAATTATCTTTCGTTAACATCCTAGGGCAAGAAGGGGAATACCAAAATCACACATTAGTTTATGGCAAACGCAATCAACCCTGCCCGAATTGCAGTTCGCTAATAAAATTTATCCGTATTGCCGGCAGAGGAACCTTTTTTTGCCAGAACTGCCAGAAGTAATTTTCCTTATACTGCTCAAAACACATAAAACAAGAGAGATTAGCAATTACAAAGGAATCAGGAATATATCAATTATTTAAATTGGATTTGGAGAGTGGTATTGAGAGCTGTTGCTAAACGCTTGAGGAAGGAAATAGAAGGACTTGTTTTAGCTTGTTCAACTCTAGAGATAACAGATTGAGTAGTATTCATTTTTTTGGCCAGCTCTTTTTGAGTCATTTTTTTCTCAATCCGCACACGAATGATAGCCCGAGCAATTTCATATTCAGGTTGAGACTCTTCATATTGCCTTTTAAATTCAGGATTTTTTAGTAATTCTTTTTTTAATTCATTCCAAGCTTTCATAAAAAGTATTATATCGCAAAATTGCGATATTTGTCAACCCTTAATTTTTTCTTGACTGGTATTCATCTAAACGCTTCTGGGCAATAGCAATCTCTTTAGTAGGTGTCTTTTGTGTTTTCTTCTTAAATCCATGTAATAGCAAAAATACTTTTCCAGTAATTGTGACATAGAAAATACGAATGTTGTCTCCTCCCAGTATGCGAAGTTCCCAAAGTGAAGTACTGGTCAGCTTCTTAACATGTGGATATGCACCTTCGAGCCCAAATTCCTCAAGATGTTCAAGTGTTCTTGTAATCTTTAGTTGCACCCTCTCATTCAGTGATTTAATAAATTCTTCAACCGGCTTTTCTCCACGCTTTGATTCGAAAAGCTTAATTTCCCAAGTCATATATAGAGTTTAACAAAATTTTAATCTAGGAATTTGTTTACACTGATCCCGATTTATCGGGAGAACGTGAAGGTGGAGAGGATTTGGTGAAATACTGAATCATCTAGAAATGAGTTGGATATGGATATAATGCTCTGACCCGTATTAATTAAATATTGCAAAGGTCCTGGCATGCCCAATTGTTGCCTCAATGATAGTAAATTCGGATCCATTAATTTTTTGTTTATTTCTTACTATTAAACTATTCGCATACTTTGATAAATATTGATCAAGAGACATTTTTTCAGATTGCACCTGAATATGAATGCCTGGATTAAATTTCCCCCCTCCCTCACCAACCAACTGTTTAGTGCTGTCCTTAATAGTAATGTTGAATGGAGGAAAATTAGTAGAATTGTCTTCTATGTTAAACCCAGTAGGGTACTTTAAGGAAAATCCATACTCATTATTTGTGTATGTTTTCCAATTGGCAGTTTCTGATTGTTCTGCTGCCTTGTTAATAAGTTGGGAGTTTTTGATGAAATAAAGTCCAAATACAATGCTTGTCAATAAAAATGCCAAACCTAGAACTATTAAAAAAGTTTGCTTTCCGCTATTTTTTCTTTTGGCCATAAGTTAACGGTAGCAGGTTATTGAAATTTTGTAAATAATGCTAGCTTTAACGGCTACGTTTTGAGGTCGGCTTTTTTGAAGCAATATAGACTAAGGTCAAAAAAATACCCAGCACACCAACGGCAATATAAAAAAGTAGCCAAAATAATGTAGCGTTATCGACGTTCATTCTAATTCTTTAAATACTCTCAATCCTAATATAAAGAATCCCATAGAGAATGTCAATCCTAAAATGACTACTATTAAACCAACAATAGGGTCAGATTTAAATTGAAAGAAACCGAGAATTAATGATGCAAAAGTTAATTTACCTAAATCCATGTATAGCTTGGCAGTTTCTTCTATTTGGCGAGGAGTCATAAGCTATTTTAGTTCCTCGTCAATTACTGCTTTGAAGGCGGCGAAGGGTTGGGCGCCAACCAATCTTTTTCCGTTGATAAAGAAAGTTGGGGTTCCTGACACTCCGGCGGTTTTCCCATCATTTACATCTTTGTTAACCGCTTCCTTATATTTTTCAGAATCAAGGCAATTATTAAACCGGGTAGTATCTAGCTTGGTTTGCTTAGCCCAAGTTTTTAATTGTTGGGATATTATTTCTCCTGTTTTCCCCGAAATTTTAGATTGTTCCGTAAAAATCTTGTCATGATATTCCCAAAATTTTCCTTGTTCATTTGCGCATTCTGACGCTAAAGCCGCAGGCATTGCCGCAGCATGGAAATCAAGCGGAAAGTGCCTGTAGGTAAGTTTTACTTTTCCTGTATCAATATACTCTTTTTTAATTTGAGGCAGAGTTTCCTTAAAAAATCTTTCACAAAACGGACATTCAAAGTCGGAGAATTCAACCATTGCAACTTTTGCATTATTTTTCCCGCTTGCCGGCAGTTTGCCGAGAGTAACATCAACTTTCTCGGGAGGCGCCTGTGGCGCTTGTTGTTGACCTTGAGGCGCTTGGACTGTTGGGGTCCGGGCATTTGAATCTTTCTCAAGCATTTGGACTCGTGCCGCCAAATATCCAAGAAGAAAAACGGCTACAAGCAGAACAACATAGAGGAACTGATTAGCTTTTATTTTTGAAATGTTTTGGACAAGTCCTCCAAGCGTAAGAAATTGTTCTCCTTTTGCCATAACATTAAATATATATGCTAGCAAATTTAATGTCAAGGCTTGCAATTTAGGGCTATTTCTGCTATCTTAATGATTAAGAATTGTCCTTTAGGGCAGGCCAGGGTTAACCTTGGCCTTTTTTGAGAGATGAATAAAGATAAAATTGTTATTTCACTGGGCGGTTCATTGATCGTTCCAAACGGAGGGATTGACATTGCCTTTCTTAAGCGATTTAATGATCTTATTCGAAAACAGCTGGCGACACACAAGGGTCGCCAGTTTTTTATCGTAACAGGCGGGGGAGCTACGACCCGCCATTATCAGGACGCAGCAAGAACCGTAATAGAGCATGAGCTTGAAGCAGAAGATCTTGACTGGCTTGGAATCCATGCCACCCGACTTAATGCTCATCTAATCAAAACAATATTTCGAGATCTGGCTCACCCCTATATCCTAAAACACTATGAAATTATAAGAAAAGTAACAGAACCTATTATAATTGCATCAGGTTGGAAACCGGGATGGTCAACTGATTTCTGCGCGGCAATGGTTTGTGAAGATTACAATATCAAGACGGTAATAAACCTAAGCAATATAGATATGGCTTATGACAAGGATCCTAAAATTCATGCTGACGCCAAATCTATTAAAAGAATTACATGGAATAAGTTTAGAAAAATAGTAGGAGATGAATGGGTTCCGGGTATGAACCTGCCTTTTGATCCTATTGCTTCAAGAAAAGCAGAGGAGCTAGGTTTAAAAGTAGTAATCTTAAAGGGAAGCAATTTTGGAAATCTTGAAAATTATTTTGCCCTTCGTGACTTTGTCGGAACAGTAATAGAAGGCTAACCCCCAGAAATTAACCTAATTATTCTAATTAACCTAATTTCTAAATAATGTTCTAATAACCTAAAATCCCAATTAAGACATTAAAAAATTGGTGTTTGGTGCTTGATTAGGTCAATTAGAGCAATTAGAAATTAGAAATTGTATAATCTTTTCTATGCAAGAATTTAATCCTGAACTGCTTAAAAATCTTTATAAGCCTGCATCCTCATCTCACAAGGGGCAAAATGGAAAGCTGTTGATTATTGGAGGATCGCAGCTTTTTCATGCGGCTTCTTTATGGGCGGCAACTGTTGCTTCAAGAATTGTTGACATGGTTTTTTATTCTTCGGTTGAGATAAACAATAAAATTGTTGAGAGGTTAAAAACAGAATTTCGAAACGGAATAATTGTTCCCCGTTCCCAGTTGGAACATTATGTAAATGAAGCAGATTGTATTTTGATTGGTCCCGGACTGCCAAGAGGGGAAGGAAAGGAAGAGGGAGACGATGATACAAGGGAATTGACGGAGGGACTTTTAAAAAAATATCCTCAAAAAAAATGGGTAATTGACGGTGGAAGCCTGCAGGTTATGGATCCGGAGGTTTTGCTCGGATTGAAAGAAATGCCGATATTAACGCCGCATCGAAGAGAATTCGAGATTTTAAAACTCAAAAGTCAAAACTCAAAAGTCAAAACTGCAATTCAAAACTCAAAAGTTGAAGAACAGATTAGGATTTTCGCAGGAGAGTATAATTGCGTGGTTTTGCTTAAAGGTGAATACGATATTGTTGCTTCGTCAACTGAGTCGGTTCGAGTTTCTGGGGGGAATGCGGGAATGACAAAGGGCGGGACCGGTGATGTTTTGGCGGGATTAGTTGCGGCCCTATGTTGCAAAAATGAGGCATTTTTGTCCGCCGTGGCCAGTTCTTATATCAATAAAAGAGCGGGGGAATCTCTATTTCAAAAAGTCGGAATTTACTTTAATGCTTCTGATTTAGCGAATGAAATTCCAATAGTTATGAAAAATCTATTATGAAAATAATTGTTGTAGGAGACGGCAAATGGGGTAGCGCAATCGGCTCGCTGCTTTCCGAAAACGGTAGGGAATTTTCCTTTTGGAAAAAAGGCGACGACTTGCCGGATCAAGCAATTTTAATTATGTGTATTCCTACGCAGGCAATAAGAGAAGTCTTAACTCTTCATGGTAAAAATCTTAAAAATATAATTTATATAAATGGAGCCAAAGGAATAGAAAAGGTAACGCACAAGCTTCCTTATCAGATTGCCATGGATATTTTAGGAAAAAATATAGATTACTTTTCTTTGATAGGGCCAAGTTTTGCAGAGGAGGTAGAGGAGAAAATGCCGACATTGGTTAATATAGGATATGTAAAAGAGCAAAACGCGGAATTAATCCGAGATCTTTTCCATACAGATTATTTCCGAGTCCGCTTGACGCGGGGAATTAGAGCGTTAGAATTGGCTTCTGCTTTTAAAAATGTTTATGCAATTGCTTGCGGAGTGGCAGAAGGTTTAGGTTTTAAAACTAATACCAGAGTTAAGCTTATCCTTTTGGCAATTGAAGAATTTTATCGTTTGTCAAGAAAATTAGGTTACACGATTGACAGGCGCGCTTTGCCCGGAACGATTGGGGATTTAATTTTGACTTGCAATTCAGAGGAGTCAAGGAATTTTTCCTTTGGAAAACTTTTAGCAAAGCACAAAAAGGGTGAGGCGTTGAGTTTAATAGGTGAAACGGTTGAGGGATATAGTTCGGTTGAGTCAGTTCCGTATTTTGAAGAACATTCAAGAATTAACCTTCCTCTGGCGCGGTTTGCTTACGAAATTATTAGGGAAGATGATCCGGCGTTTGTGCGATCCGGCTTTTCGGATTTTGTCAAAAACTCCTAAAATCTTACCCCTACTTTTGGATCGCCAAAAGTAGCAAAAGCTCTCGCCAAGTGGTCCTGCGGTCCAAATGGCAAAGTTACAATTCAATAATGGAGACTTCCTCGCGGTTGAGGATTTTTTTGGGGATGAATTCACGGTGGGTTGTGGTCAGAATTGTTTGCTGATCGGGAAGTAAATCGAATACTTTGTGAATGTTGGTATCGTCTAATTCGGAAAATATATCGTCGAGTAATAAAACAGGAATGTGGCCGGTTGCGCGTAGCAGGTAGTTTACTTCAAGAACTTTTAATTGGAAGATTGTGAGTCTTTCTTCGCCACGAGAGCCGAATTCCCGTATAACTTTTTTTGTCTTTGGAAAATAAAAAATAAAATCATCTCTTTGAGGGCCCACCAATGTTATTCCTGCTGCTTGTTCTTCAAAATGATATTTGAAGAGGCGGGCTTCGGACATTTCGCTTTTGTCATAAAAAAGCACAAAATCAAAAATTTCCTTGTTTCTCTCATTTACAAAATCTACAAATTCTTCTCGTTTTGAGGTTAAAATTGATCCTTGTTCAATTAATATCTTTTCAAAATACTCAAAATCTGCCCTCTTATATTGTTTTTTTCCTTCCCGCATGTCATAGAGCATACGGTTCCTCCTCTTAAGTGCTTTTTCATAAAGCGAAAAGGCAATTCTATATTTTTTGTCTGATTGGTAGAGAATTGAGTCGATGTAGCGGCGCCGTAGAGACGGAGAAGTTGCGATTATTTCAATATCGTGCGGAGTGAAAAGCACCGAGGTAAATTTTGAAGCAAAATCGGAAAGCCTCTTGGGTACATTGTTCACCAAAAATTTCTTTGATAAATAGTTGTTAGTGTTTGAAAAAATCACAGCAAGCTTGATTTTTTCATTCTCGTAGTCAATTTCCGCTTCAATCCTTGTGAATTCTGCGCCTTCGCAAATTGTGTCTTTATCATGTTCTGCCCTGAAAGACTTGCCTCTTGATAAAATATTAATTGCCTCGAGAATATTTGTTTTCCCTGCGGTATTTGGACCAATGATTATTGTAGTGGAGAAGAGTCCAAATGAGGCAGATCTATGGTTGCGGAAGTTTTTTAGTTTAAGATTTTTTAGAATCATTTTGAAGCGCCTCTAGTTTTCTCAATAACTTTGACAATTGAATTGTTACAAGAACAGCAAAAGCAGTAATAACCAATGCGTATATTAAAAGAGATATAATACCGGCGCTGTCAGGGAGATATTTTTTAATATAGTTATTTACGAATTCCTGAATTAAATTATTCCATGCAAGCGCCGCAACAAGACCAAAACCTGAAGTTGCCAAAGTAAGCATTTGTCTTACTACTGCAATATGCAGCCTTTGCTCTTCCTGTTTTTTGTCCTCTTTGGTTATTGCCATAGTTGATATAATACAAAATAATAAGTCAAAAGGCAAAAAGTTAAAGGTAAAAAAATAAAGTCAAAATTTAAAGTTTAAATAATTTTTTAGTTTTGAGTTGCAATTTTGAATTTTGCATTCTCGTCCTGAGCGAAGCCGAAGGGTTGATTTTTTATTTTCTTAAAATGTATAGTCCCACTTTTTCAATAAATAATAAAATTCTAAGGAACATCGGGGCGATTGAGGCAGCCCGAGAAATTATAGAAAATGCCCCGCTTCTTCCTTATTGGGAGAAAAAATTTCAGGATGATGCAATGCTGCGCACAACCCATTTCGGCACCCATATCGAAGGCAATGAATTAAGCTTGAATCAGGTTCAGAAAATATTGGATGGGGAAAGAATTGTTGCCCGAGAGCGGGATGTGCAGGAGGTTATTAATTATCGAAAGGTTCTTGATTATATAGATAAAAGAACAAATTCAAAAATAGACGGAGATACGATAGCCGACCTCCATAAAATTGTGATTAAAAAACTTCTTGAAGATGAGCGCGCGGGAATTTACAGAGATAAGGAGGTTGTCATCAAGAATTCAATTACCGGAGATATTGCCTTCAAGCCTCCAAAAACAGTTGAGGTCCCTTGGCAAATGAAGGAGCTCTTAATTTTTATTAATGAGGAATCGGAAATTCATCCCGTTTTAAAAGGCGGGATCGTTCATTATGAATTTGTGAGAATTCACCCATTTTTGGATGGAAACGGCAGAGTGGGGAGAGCTTTATCTATGCTTGCTTTGTATAAGCTTGGATATGACATAAGACAATTCTTTTCCCTGGAGGAGCACTTTGACAGGGATCCGGAGAAATATTATGAGGCTCTTCAGTCTGTTGAGAAGAAAAACGGAGATCAAACCATGTGGCTTGAATATTTTACAGAGTGTCTTGCCGCAGAATTGTCAAAGATAAAAGACAGGATCGAAAAAATTTCAATTGACTCAAACCTCAAGAAAAAATTGGGAGGGCCGGTTATGTTATCTGAGCGGCAACTCAAGATTATTGAATACATACAGGCAAATGGTTATGTAGAAAATAAAGCTTATGATACTTTATTTCCTATGGTTTCAGAAGATACGGTTTTAAGGGAAGTTCAGGATTTAGTCAAAAAAGGGATCTTGAAAAAGCAAGGCGTAACCAAGGGCGTGAAATATGTGATGACGAAAGACTAGAAACTAGATAATAGTGACTAGATACTAGGGAATAAGAAATAAAAATTATGGATGCATCGCAAGGAAAAACCAAAGCCGCAAGGTATGTAATGAAATAATATGGAAATTGGTGAGGCCGTTAGACAAATTTTAAAGAGAGAGCAGCAAGAACAGAAGCCAACACCAGAGAGTGTTGCCTTATCTAGAGTAGTTGACCTTGAAAGAGTTGATTTTCTTACGCATGCAACATGGGTTAGAAATTTAAGAGATATTTTAAGCGAAGGTGTTCTCAGCGGCGAAAGTGCAGCGAAAAAGGGGAAGAAAGACTATCAATCTGTTTGGGGCATGCCGTTAAATCGAGCTTTCGTATCCACTTTTAGTAAAGAAAAAGTTCCATTTCCTGGAGAAGTCTTGGTGTTAATAAAAACTCCACAGGATGTTTTCACTCTACCTGAAGATGAAACTACCAAAGGGCGTCTTAAACATACGGATGAAGTTTTTATCAAAGATTCAAACCCTAACGATTATGTAGGCTTGGGGTTTTACGGGCAAGCCTTAGTTAATTTAAGTTTTGATAAAGTGTTGGAAATTGTCAGAGGAATTTGGAATGTTAAACCACAGAGTGCCTTACCGATTTATGATCCCGCGGACAAGAGTCTTCTTTGGCCGCGCCGAATGACTCATGAGGAAATTGTGAGGATGTTGGCGGAAAGGCAAAAATGAAATTTTCTAAACTTTCGGAGTATTACGAAAAGTTGGAGGCGACTTCTAAGCGCTTGGAGCTGGTGGATATTTTGTCGAAGCTTTTCAAAGAATCGGATGATGATGAGATTGGGAAGATTTGTTATCTTATTCAAGGAAGGGTGGCGCCGTTTTTTGAACCAACAGAAATTGGAATGTCTGAAAATCTGGCGGCCATCTCAATTGCCCGCGCGTTTGGTTCTTCAAAAGAAGAAGTAATTAAATCTTATCGGCATTTCGGCAGTATGGGGATAGCTGCGCAGCAGCTGTCGCAGAATTCAAAGTTCAAAGTTCAAAGTTCAAAGTTATCAGTAGCTGAAGTGTTCGAGCGACTGCATTCGATTGCAAAAACAGGCGGAGAAGGGTCAGTTGAAAAAAAAATTACAATTCTTGCCGATCTTCTGAATGATTTAGATTCAGTTTCGGTTAAGCATGTTGTAAATATTCCTCTTGGAACTCTTCGTCTTGGAATTGGAGATCCAACAGTGCTTGATGCATTATCTTTGGCAAAACACGGAGACAAATCTCTCCGTCCTCGCTTAGAAGGTGCATACAATAAAACAAGCGATTTAGGATTTGTAGCCGAAGCTTTCTTTAAAAAAGGGATTGAGGGGATTAAGAATATCCATTTAATCGTAGGAAAACCAATCAGGCCTGCTTTGGCTGAACGCCTGCCTTCGGCTGATGAGGCGGTTAAAAGGTTGGGTCAGGAATTTGCGGCAGAACCAAAACTTGACGGATTCAGGGTTGCAGTTCACAAAAAAGGAGATGAGATCAAGCTTTTCTCAAGAAATCTTGAGAATACCACAAATGCTTTTCCGGATATTGTTGAAGGCGCCAAAAAGGAAGTAAAAGCAAAATCGGCAATTCTCGAAGGAGAGGCAATTGCATATAATCCCACAACTTCCGAATTTCTGCCGTTTCAGGAAACGACAAAGAGACGCCGAAAATATAAGATTGAGGAAATGACAAAGAAACTGCCACTGATTATGTTTGCTTTTGACCTTTTGTATTTAAATGGACAAGATATTACTCAAAAATCCTATAAGGAAAGAAGAAAACTACTTTCATCAATAGTTTCAAAAGAAGGACAAATTATTAGGCTTGTCGAAGAAAGGACTCTTCATAATGCGCAAGAGGTGGCAGAATTTTTCAATGAAGCAATATCCCAAGGCCTTGAGGGTCTCATGCTTAAAAAACTTGACAGTCCTTATGTTGCGGGAGGACGTGGTTTTCATTGGATAAAATTTAAGAGGAGCCAAGCGGGAGAATTAACAGATAGCGTTGACTGTGTTTTGCTGGGGGTTTACTCCGGACGGGGGAAAAGGACTGAATTTGGAGCTGGAGGACTTCTGGTGGGTTTGTATGATGATAAAAAAGATGAGTTCGTTACGGTTTCCCGGATTGGGACCGGCCTGACAGACGAAGAATTTCGGAAAGTCAATGAAATTGGAAAGGACATAAAAGTGAAACATAAACCGGCCCGCGTCAACTCCGAAATTACTCCCTCATATTGGGTTGAACCAAAAGTTGTTCTTAAGATTTACGCAGATGAAATAACACGCTCTCCGATTCACACTGCCGGACGGGATAAGGAAGGTTTTGGATATGCTCTTCGATTTCCAAGATTGATGAAGTTTCGGGAAGCAGACAAAAGGCCTGAGGACGCGACCACTGTTTCTGAGATTGAGGAAATGTATAAGCAGCAGTTTGTAAGGAAATAAAAAATAAAGACTCTTGACAAGACAATCTAAAATATGCTTAAGTAATATTATATGGACGACCAAAATCAACAACCTAATCCGCCAGCCGGCGGACCTATTCCAACTCCTCCTATATCAAATCCTACATCACCGGTTTCTGAGCCGACAGTTCCAACGCCTCCGTCTTCTGTTCCACCGGTTGAGCCAAATCCGACTCCTCCAGTACCAGAGCCACCTGTGGAACCGTCAACTCCGGAACCTGCTATTCCACCGGTAACACTTCCGACTCCAGAGCCAACATCCGGAGAACAAACTCCCGGTGGAAATCCCCCGAATCAACCCGCGATGTAAAGTCGCTTTGCTCCAATTAGAAATTGAACAGATACTTTCCAAAATCAACACAATCTTTACTTACAAAAATTATGCCCTCTTGTTCCAACCTTTTTCTTTGTTCGTTTTCTCCTCCAAAAGCAAAACCTTTTGCAATTCGGCCATCTCTATTAACGACTCTATGGCAAGGAGTTTTTTCGCCGTCAGGATTTAGATGCAGGGCATAGCCTACAAGTCGGGGAGACATACCAAGTTTTTTTGCAATCACGCCGTAAGTAGTCACTTTGCCTCTTGGAATCCTGCGAACTAACTCATAAATCATCTCAAAGCGTTTAGAGGGTTGATCCGACATAGGCAACAATTATATCTCGAGCGAATCTTCCGATAAAGACCGAAAGAAGAAACCGTCTCAATGGATAAAGGGCGAGTCCGGCAAGAATTCCAATAGCATCAAAGAAAGGGTTTGGGATAAAGGCAAGGGCCACAATTAAAAGAAACCCATGTTTATGATGAATTATTTTGTATAGTGACTCCATGAAAGTGTGGTCCTTTGGATGACTAATTTTTCTTGAAGAGTGGCCAAAAAGAAAACCTACAGACTCGCCAAGAGTTGAGCCAAGAGATGCAGCCAATGCCACTAAAAAAGGATTAAAAAGAGCTCCGCCAATTCCTGTTGCCAAAAAACCCGGAGCGGGAAAGAAAAGAGTTGAGGAGGAAATAAAATTAAATAAAAAGACACCTGCTATTCCAAAGGATTTTAAAGAATTCAGGTCAAATTTAAAGAATATTGGTGAAAACAAAAGGAGAGATGACAGCAAAAAAAGGATTGCATAAAATAATTTACTCTGAAGGATTGCTGGTTTATTTTTTCTTCTCATATATTTCATTATGTCGCTCGTGTACATTTCGCAAAGACCCACTCAGGCACTAATTCGATTAATAAAGTTTTACCCGTCGCTATTTCCTATTCCCTGCCTCCTTTAACTGCTTCATCTGCCACATAAATAGAGCGCCTTTATTGGGTGTAGTGGTTTTTGCGTCTCTGACATAAGAAAGGGCTTTTTCAAGGATTGAACGATGTACGGTTTTGGCAAGTTTAATGTAAAGAGACTTGTGTTTATAATCGTTTAAGATTTCCGAAAGATAGATCCCATATGACTGAAATTCCCGGCTGATATACCTGTCTTTAAAAGGGTCAAAATTTTTAAGAACTGTTCCGATCTTCTGCACGAGAATATTATAACAGACTGCTTGGAAAGCACTACATTTAAATGTATAAAGAAATTATGGTTGAGCAATCAGAGTTGAAATTACAGGAAATCATTAGATTACTTGGAGATCCGAAGACTGTTTCGAAGGAAATGGCAGCTTTTCGAAGAGAGGCAAGAGGTTATGACCCAATGCCTGACAAAACATTAATCCTCGGAATGACAAAAAAGTAGATGTTATAATCAATCAATGGAATTGGTCCTCGATTTACATCTTCACTCTCGTTTCTCGCGAGCGGTTTCTCAAAGAATGAATCTTCGGAATATGTATATTTGGGCGCGCAAAAAAGGAATAAATATTCTGTCAGTTACAGATTTTACCCATCCCATTTGGTTTCGGGAAGCAAAAAGCCAATTGGAAGAATTAAATCCGGGAATCTTCAGGCTTAAAGACCAAAAGAAGGCAGACCTTGAACTTGGATCGCTTTCCCAAAAAGATTTTTTGGGGCCTTATTTTATGCTTTCAACTGAGGTTTCAAGCATATATTCTGAAAATGGTGTGCCCCACAGGATCCATCTTTTAATTTTTTCTCCAAATCTTGAAACAGCAGAAAAGATAAATACGGCTTTAATTAAACGGGGGTGCAATTTATCATCAGACGGACGACCAATTTTAGGAATTCCATCTCGCGAGCTAGCCGCTATTTTGTTCAATATAGACCGTAAGATTGCAATAATTCCATGTCATGTTTGGACCCCATGGTTTTCTCTTTACGGTTCTCGCTCCGGCTATGATAGACTAGCTGATTGTTTTGGGGAGTATTCTAAATATATATTTGCAGTTGAGACAGGACTTAGCTCTGATCCTGCAATGAACTGGCGCATTAATGAACTTGATTCGCGTTCAATCGTGTCATTTTCCGATGCTCATTCTTTGGAAAAAATGGGGAGAGAAGCCACCGTTCTTCGAAAGAAGAACGGAATGTCAAATGTCAAATTTCCAATTTCAAATAATCCAATAAAGACAGAAGATATAGCTTATGATAATATTTTGAATTCGTTTGTTCGGGGAAAAGAGAGGGTATTTGAGATAGCTTATACGATTGAATTTTATCCTGAGGAAGGAAAATATCATTATACCGGTCACAGACTTTGTAAGGTTTCCTATTCTCCTTCGGATGACAAAACCAAAGGTACGATTTGTCCTGTCTGTAAAAAGCCATTAACAGTTGGGGTAATGCATAGAGTTGAGGAATTGGCAACTAAAGAATCCAATAATTTCAAACCGGGAGAAGATGAATTTGGCGTGGTTTGGATAAAGGATGCTAAAGACATGCGGCCGCCTTATGTTGCTCTTGTTCCTCTTCTTGAAGTTCTGGCAGAGTCTTTAAGTTCAGGAGTTGGAAGTCAAGGAGTCCTCTCTCTTTTTGATAGGCTCATTAACCATTTTGGATCAGAGCATGAAGTTTTATTTCGAATTCCCGTCTCGGAAATTAGAGAGGTAGGCGGAGACAGGATTGCCAAAGGGATAGAAAAAGTGAGGGCAAGAAATATAAAAATTGTGCCGGGATTTGACGGGGAATATGGAAAGGTTGCAATCTGGAATAACGAGGAAGATAGTAAAACCTCAAGCGAGAAAACACAGCTGGGATTAACCTTCTGATAAACTGTACCATATTGATTTTGAATTGCTTCATGATAAGATTAAGAGAGGAGTGGTTCGCCGCTTCTAGAAAGGGGGTGAGAAATTTTGGCACAATCTAGTTCCGCAAACCAATTAATCGACATGATGGAAGAGTGGTACTCAAAACTTCCCGCTTTACCTCGCAACTGGAAAGATGTTATAGTTCAAATCGCTCCCTGGCTTGCATTGATTTTTGGAATTATTGGTGTTTTAGGATCTCTTGTTGCCGTAGGTCTTCTTACCTTCCTGGCTCCTTTTATTTTAATAGGAGGTGGAATCGGCGCAGCAAGCGGTGGAGTAATTGGAGCGATTTTAGCTCTTGTTGCAAGTGTACTTCTCCTTCTTGCATTTCCGGGAACACGCGCAAGAAAAATATCCGGATGGAATCTGCTTTTCTGGAGTGAAGTTGCGAGCGTTGTTTCGACAATTGTTGCTCTTTCGGTAGGAGGAGTGGTGGGAGCATTAATTGGATTTTACATTCTGTTCCAAATTAAATCCTACTATAAGTAGCTAAATGGTTAAAACCTGCCTGCCGGCAGGCAGGTAGTTACATAGTTGCATGGTTTCAAAGCCATGTAACCATTTTAGCTATATAGCCATTTTAGTTTTATGTTTTTAAATCGTGAGGAAGCGGGAATTTTACTTGCTTCCAAAGTAGGGAAGATTAGAGGCTTAAAAAGCCCCATAGTTGTCGCGATCCCCAGAGGCGGGATTGTAGTAGGAAATATTGTTTCCAGAATTCTTCAAATTCCTCTTTTTCCTTTAGTGGTTAAGAAAATTACCGCACCTCAAAATCCGGAACTTGCACTTGGCGCTGTCGGTACAGGCGGGATAGCCTACTGGGATGAGCGTATCTTGGAAAAAATAAAATTATCCCAAGAAGAAAAGGAAATGTTACTTAGGCAAACGATTGAATCGGTTCGCGCAAGGGAAGAAAAGCTTGGGGCGGCAAAAATAAATGTTAGCGGGCGCGATGTGATAATTGTTGATGATGGAGTTGCGACAGGTTCAACAGCTGTTGCGGCTAGCATGATCTTAAAAAAGCTCCATGCGGAAAAAATAATTTTGGCAACTCCGGTTATTTCAAAACTTACGAAAAAGGAAATATTAAAATATTTTACAACCATTGTTTTAGTTCTTCTGCCTCGTGATTTCTCGGCTGTTGGACAATTTTATCAAGAATTCCCGCAGATTGAGGATGAAGAAGTGAAAGAGATATTAAAAAGCAAATAGTAAATATTAAAAGTTTTGATGTTTGAAATTCGAAGCGTGATAATTTATACTTGATTCATGAATATTTTAACCCTCACAGACAATACATTTGAAAAGGAAGTTCTTCAGAGTGATATTCCTGTCCTTGTTGATTTCTGGGCAGAATGGTGCCAGCCTTGTAAAATGGTGGGGCCTATTGTTGAGGAAGTAGCCAGGGAATATTCCGGCAAAATTAAAGTCGGCAAAGTAAATGTTGACGAGAATACAAAAACTCCATCTGACTATGGAATAATGTCCATACCCACCCTTGTGATATTTAAAAACGGCAAACCTGAGCAGACAATGGTAGGAGTACAACCGAAAGAAGTGTTTAAGAGTAATATTGACGCAGCCCTAGCTGCTTAATACTACAAATGCCACAAATACTACGAATAATTCAATAAGCCAAGTTTCATTGAAATATTTGATATTGGTAGTATTGGTACTGTATTTGTAGTATTATTTTCCTATGGAAAATTTATCTGATGTGATTATTGTCGGATCAGGGCCGGCGGGTTTGACTGCGGCTCTCTATGCCACCCGCGCCAATTTAAAAACCCTTGTTATCGCGGGAAGAAAGTGGGGGGGGCAACTCATGCTGACTACGCTTGTGGAGAACTATCCCGGATTTCCCGAGGGTATCCAGGGTCCTGATTTAATGATGAACATGAGAAAGCAGGCTGAACATCATGGGGCACAAATTTTGGATGTTGATTTCAAAGACGCAGACTTTACCAAAAAACCCTTTACGATTCACACAGACGATGAAAAAACATATTCTTCCAAATCGGTAATTATCGCAACGGGCGCAGAAACTCGATGGCTTGGGGTTCCCGGTGAGCAGGAAAGAATTGGCCGGGGAGTTTCATCCTGCGCGCCATGTGATGCTCCTTTTTTCAGAAATAAAAACGCGATTGTTGTTGGTGGAGGAGACAGTGCAATGGAAGAGGCGCTGGTACTAACGAAATTCGCAAGTTCGGTGACAATTGTTCACAGGCGAGGCGAGTTTCGCGCCTCACAGATTATGCAGAAAAGGGTGAAAGAAAATCCAAAAATTAAATTAATATTTAATTCCGAGATTGTCGAAATCTTGGGGGAGAATAAAGTCGAAAAAGTAAAAATAAAAAATAATCAAACCAATGGAATATCTGAAATGCCGATTGATGGGGTTTTTGTAGCTGTTGGGCACATTCCCAATTCCGCATTATTTCAAGGTATTGACCGCGACGATAAAGGATTTATTAAGGTTTACGATCACACCAAAACCAATATAGAAGGGATTTATGTTGCAGGAGATGTTCATGACGCAATTTATAAACAGGCGGTAACCGCCGCCGCTTTTGGCTCCATGGCAGCCTTAGAGGTAGAACGAGCGCTAATGGAAGGCAAAATTTAACTGCTTCTTGACTCCTGCATTTTCGGTATTACAATAGCATTATAGGCAGCAGTTTATGAACGCTGTTGAAGCGGATTTATTAGATAAAATTGGAAATTCAAGAGTTCATCCTATAAGTCCAGATCGGCCGGGAAGGTATGTCGCTTTTGAAGGAAACGAACAAGATCCGCACCCTGTATATTTGCCTCAAGGCGAAGTTATAGTCTCCATGAGCCCTGTTGAAATTCGCTGGCCTGCTCCTATTTCTCCAATTGAAGCATTGATGCTTGTTACCAAAGCACAAAAAGTAGAAGACATTGGTCTTCATCCCGTTTCGGCAGCTGCCTGTACGCCTGAAAACGCCGAAAAACCGGAATTGCAACTTTTTAGTGACACCGAGTTTGGCCGGGATGAAATAATTGTTGCGCAAGATCTAATAAAAGACTTTCCAAAAGTTGCCAAAACCGCTCTTATTTCTCTTGCTGAAAGCCAGGGGGTTGATTTCGATTACGCAAGGGAGGAAAGGCGGGGAAGCATAATTCACGAGAAGAGATCTCCTGAAGATCCGCTTGCTCAAAAAATAACTTCAGAATCCGGTTGGGGATGGGCCTATTATGGCGCAAAGGATTCAAACCCTTTGTATATACAGCTTGCAGGTTTATATGTACAGCAAAAAGGAAGAGAAATATTATCGGAAGTTTATAAAGACAAAAACGGAGAAGAACAAGAAGTTCTTCATGCCGTAACGCTTGCAGCTGATCTTATGATAAAAGAGATAGATGCGAGTCCTTTGGGAATGCTTGAGTTTCGCCAGGAAATCCCCAAAGGGATTTCAAATCAAGTATGGCGAGATTCAAAAGAAGCTTATCATCATGCTGACGGAAGAATTGCTGACAATACTTATGGTATTGCTTCGTTTTCACTTCAAGTGGATGCGTATAAGGCTCTTCAAGCGCTAAGCAGTCTGTTTCCGGAGAATAAGCATTTGTATGATGGACGCGCTAAAAATTTAAAAGACAGAATTCTGAATGATTTTTGGGTTGAAGATGAAAGAGGAGGTTATTTTGCTCTCGGTGCAGAAAAAAAAGAAGATGGGGCATATGAGCTCTTAAGAATAAGAACTTCTGACATGGGTCATGTTTTGGACTCGGACATTTTAGAAGGGGATGATCCTGGGATTGTACGAAAAAGAGAGATGCTTATTAGAGCTCTATTTTCACCTGAAATGTTTTCAGGAAAAGGGATCAGGACCCTTGCAAGCTCTGAAGTAAGATATAATCCGGCTTCATATCACAATGGAAGCGTTTGGATTAGAGAAAACAACAAGATTGCAAAAGGGCTTGAAAGGCATGGAAATATTGATCTTGCAGCATTAGTGCATCAATGCACCGTCAATATCTGGTTAAGTCTTGGGATAATGCCCGAAAACGTACCAAGCGATGATACACCTGAGCCAAGAATTAATGGGAGAATTGTTGACGCAGAAGGGCAAATTAAATACAGAGTAGAGCAGCCGGGTCAGCTAATTCAAGCCTGGAGTGCAAGCGGGGTATATCAAAGCATTGAATTCCTTAAAAAATACGGATATCCTGTTCCTGAATCTGTAGCCGCTTAAATTAGGTTCCTGTCGCTCTCGGGTTCGCCTCGTGGAGAAGATTTAGGGGAGGTTTTTCTTGAGGATTTCAAGGTCATCCCGAAGGGCAATAATTCCGTTTGAAAGTGTGATTAGCTCTTTCTCAATGTTCTGAAGAGATTTACTTGATTCAATGTGAGCCTGACCCTCCTGATGTTTTTCCCGGTCTTCCTCAAGATAAAATTTATCAATGTCAGATGAAATGTCTTCAACATCCGCCTCCAGTCCTTCAACATTTTTTCTTATCCTCTTAATATTCCCCTCAAGTCCCTCAACATCCTCCACGATTTCACCAAATCCTCCCTCAAGTCCCTCAACATCCTCCTGAATTTCCTCAAGATTTTCCCCTACATCTTCAAGGCTTTCCGTTGTCCTATTTACAGTTAATTGAATAAAAAGAGCAAGATAAATTGCCTCAAGAGAAACTACAGTTGTTACAATTAAAAGTATAGTGTTAAATTTTACTCCCAAAAAATAAACCAAAAAAGAACCAATAAAAAGAAAGGTGTGTACTATAATTGACGCAGGTGTACCTACCCATTCGGTTAGTTTTACCGCCAGTTTTTCGAGGTCAATGTTTTTTACCAGTGATTTTTTTCTGATCATCATGCCACCCTATATTATATCTCCGGCTCTATTTTTAGGGCAAGTAGGAATCTATTTAGGAGAAAAGCTTGTGAAAAGCTGAGAACAATAAGTTCCGGTGCATTTGACACAAGAAAACCTATAGTCACCCACAACGGAACTTTTGTGAATGGGTGATGATAGCCACCAAGACACAGTTCCTTGTTCATTTGATCCCACTTTTGCGTTCTCAAAGATCCAATAGGGGAGATTTCTATTATAGAGTCCCGAATGGATGTTTCCGTTTGTAATTTCCCCGGCAAGCTCATTACTTCTTGACTCTGCAAGCTCACAAACTTTATCATCTTTCTCAAAAGGGGCAAGCCCAACTGAGGCGCGAAATTGGTTTGCCAAGTCAAATATCAAGTCAGAGTTGAGAGGTGTATCATTTTGGAGAGATTCGGGAGCCAAAGGCTGCATAGTGGGTAAAACTATGGGATCAATTGCGGAAGATGCCTGAAGAGTTTGACTTTGTGATCCGGCAACAATAACGTTGCCTTGCGCTTGTTTGAGTGTTTCCTCAGGGGAAGCGATACAGCTTTGATTTAAAATTTCCTCACAAAGCTTAGTAGAAACCCGGGACGCTGAGCATGAGCTCAAATCCTGGGTAATTTTTTTTGTTGCCTTTGTCTCATGCATAGCTCCCGTGATGGAAAAAAATGCCATCACAAGGAGTAGAATATTTCCTGCCTTTGACATAAAAAAAGTTCCGCATATTTGCGAAACTTGTGAAAGCTATTCTAGCAAAAAAGAACCAATTTGTCAAATTTTTAACTTTGGCTCGAGGGAAGGATAAACTTTGACAATCCTTTTAATGTCTTCAATATTTAGGGTCAAGCTTAATGAGTTTGTTCGCCCGATTAAAAAATCTCCCAATTCTACTTTATCTTTTTCTTTTGCAGCATAAGCTATTGCTTTAATTTCGGAGATAGGCACAACCCGAAATTTTGGCAATGATCTTAAAAAGTTAACTTTTTCCTCAAAATCCATATCCTTGTATTATACAATTTTAGAAGTTTAAATTGTCATTTTGCTGTCTATTTTATTTTCCTATCTTGACATAAGGCTCGGATCTAGGTAGAATAAAGTACCTTTCGAGGAAAGCACGTATTTTATGACTTTTAACTCAGACTAACTCAATACACTCCGGATATAGGAGTCCCTATTGAGCCCAATTTAATCGGGGTCAACTACTTCTGCCGATAACCGGCAATGCTTTATTCTCGAATCAGGTTTAAAAATTAATTTGTTTAATGGACCGCCAACTTTAAAAGTGTGCGGGTTTCCAGATTCATGCAAGATCTTAAGGGGCCGGTAGCTTAGTTGGTAGAGCGCAGCTTTTGCATAGCTGAGGTCGAGAGTTCAAATCTCTTCCGGTCCACTTTTTTTCGCTTTTGCAAAAAAAAAGTGCCAGGTTCAAGCAAGCTGAAACTGGCAGGCACAGCTAGTATATTTCTGCCTCGTCGCCGAGGGCAATTTTACTCGGGGCGAGACAAAAGTATATTAGGGAGAAAATGGCCTTAACCCGTTCGACTCACCACCAAGTGGTGGTTCGCTCAGGGTTAAAGTGCTTCGCTCTTTAACAATTGGGGAAATATAAACCCCGCATCATAGAATGGTGTCGGGGTAAATTGTTATTCTCAAATAATAATTAAGAACAACTAGGCCAGTCCGATGTAAATCGGACAGTGGTTTTTTAAAATCTACGCTATTGCCACGCCATTAGTGGATGCCTAGGAAGTGTTGACCGAAGAAGGACGTTTCTACGGCAGCGAAAATCGTCGGGGAGCAGCCCATGATGCTTTGATCCGGCGGTGTCCGAATGGGGAAACCCATGCCGATGCAAATTCGGCATAACCTTTGCCATGAAGTTGGTTTCGATTTATCGAGATCATATTAGTGGCGGGTAGGGAACCCGGTGAACTGAAACATCTAAGTAACCGGTGGAAAAGAAATCAAAGAGATTCCCTTAGTAGCGGCGAGTGAAAAGGGATCAGCTCAAACTCCTTTTGCTTCGCAAAAGGAAATTTCTAATTTCTAATTATTCTAATTTCTAATCAATTTTCTAATTCTTCAATGTTCAATGTTCTAAGTTTTAGTCATTGCTCATTGGGTTTTGGTATTTGATTAGGTAAATTAGTAATTAGGTCAATTAGGATTTTCTTCTGCGGAGCAGAAGAAGTGTTGTAGGACGACTTGCTTAAATGCAAAAGGATGTTGAAAAAGATAGTAGAAGGTGCCGGAACTGCACCACCATAGAAGGTGATAGTCCTGTAAGCGAAATTTTTTTCTACGCCTTGTCTGTTCCTGAGTACCATGGGGCACGATTAAACCCTGTGGGAAGCCGGGGCGACCAAGCTCCAAAGCTAAATATCAGCACTTACCGATAGTGAACTAGTACCGTGAGGGAAAGGTGAAAAGCACCCCGGGAGGGGGATGAAATAGTACCTGAAACTAATGGCTAACAAGCAGTGAAGGCTTGTGCATGGCACAAGGCTAAATTTCTAATTTCTAATTATTCTAATTTCTAATCAAGCACCAATTTTTTAAAGTGTCCAATTGATTAGATCAATTAGTAATTAGGTCAATTAGGTTAATTTATCCTCGTGCTGTGCACGAGTGATCACGTGCCTATTGAAGAATGAGCCAGTGAGTTTTTGTTGCCTTCAAGTCTAAGTCGTATTGCGACGGAGGCGAAGTGAAAGCGAGCCCTAACTGGGCTATTTAGAAGGTTACAGAAGACCCGAAACCAGGTGAGCTAACCATGAGCAGGGTGAATGCCGATGAAAATCGGCAGGAGGCCCGAACCCGTTGATGTAGCAATATCATGGGATGACTTGTGGTTAGGGGTAATATGCCAATCGAACTTGGAGATAGCTGGTTCTCCCTGAAATATATTTAGGTATAGCCTTTATTTGATAAATGTTGGGGGTAGAGCACTGAATGGTATCTGGAGAGGAAACTCTTCAGGATCAATCAAACTCCGAATACCAACATTTTGGAATAGAGAGTCAGTCCTGCGGCGCTAAGGTCGTGGGTCGAGAGGGAAACAACCCAGACTCCCGTTTAAGGCCTCTAAATTCAAGCTAAGTTGTTAAGAAAGTCATGATCCTCAGACACCTAGGAGGTTGGCTCAGAAGCAGCCATCCTTTAAAGAAAGCGTAACAGCTCACTAGTCGATTTGGGATTGTGGCGTCGAAAATGATCGAGGATTAAGCTTGATGCCGAAGACGGAGGTGTTCCGGTTTTACGACCGGAATGCAGTAAGGGAGCGTCCCGCCAGCTTTGAAGGTGAGCCGTAAGGCTTGCTGGAGTAGGCGGGAGTGAGAATGCTGGCATGAGTAGCGATTATTCCGATGAGAAATCGGAACGCCGAAAGTCTAAGGTTTCCTTCGCAATGTAAGTCAGCGAAGGGTTAGTCGGCTCCTAACGGTGGCCCGTGTGAAACGCGGGGTAGCCGGATGGACGAGTCGTTAAAATTCGACTACAGGTTTTGATGCGTTTACCCCCGCAAGGGGGTTATCACCTGGGGATTAACCAGGGTGGAAGAGATCGCCCCGCTTGCGGGGTTTAAGCCATAAAATAGTTTTGATAGGGAAATCCGTCAGAATGTTAAATTGAGTGGCGAGTACGAGTTTGAAAGGGAAACTGAGTAGGACGAGGATCTATCTTTCAGCCTGCGAGAAAAGATTCACAGGGAGTGTCAAGTCTTGCCGTACCGCATTACCGACACAGGTAGACTGGTGGAGAACACCAAGGCGATCGGGAGAAGAATGTTCAAGGAACTCGGCAAAAAAGCTGGGCGTAACCTTTGGGAGATGCCCTGCCAGGTACCAGCCGGTATCCTGGCCGCAGCGAAAGTTTGCTTAGCGACTGTTTATCTAAAACACAGGTCCCTGCAAAGCCGAAAGGCAAAGTATAGGGGCTGACACCTGCCCAGTGCTGGTAAGTCAATGATGGTGAGTGAAGCTCGTAAGAGTCAGCTCGTTATCAAAGCTCCAGTGAACGGCAGCAGTAACTATAACTGTTCTATGGTAGCGAAGTTCCTTGTCGGGTGAGTTCCGACCCGCACGAAAGGTAGAACGACTGAGCAACTGTCTTGAACATTTACCCGGCGAAATTGAGATGGCTGTGAAGACGCGGCCTGGTTGTCCTAGGACAAAAAGACCCCGGGAGCTTTACTGTAGCTTCGCATTTGAAAGCTTTTTTCAACTGTCGAGAATAGGAGGGACCCCGCCGCAAGGCGGGGGTCAGTGAAATACCTCTCTTTGAAATGGGTAATCATTATTCTTATCCCGCATAAAAATCCGGGAAGAAAACAGTGCGTGGTGGGCAGTTTAACTGGGGAGGTTGACTCCTAAATTGCAACGGAGTTGTACAAAGGTTGGCTTAACGCGGATGGAAATCGCGTTGTAAGTGCATAGGCATAAGCCAGCTTGACTGTGAGACTCACAAGTCGAGCAGGTACGAAAGTAGGTCTAAGTGATCCTGCGTTCCTTATTGGTCGGGACGCAGCTTAACGGATAAAAGCTACCCCGGGGATACAATTTACTGTGTCCGGGTCTTATGGTAACATAAGGCCAGGCATACGGCTAATAACGGTGGAGCCCTCTTGCTTTGGTTTTGGTCTTTTCCATAATCGAGGGAGGCAAAGGGTAATACCGTGGGAAGTCTTCAGTTATCGGTTCTCGGTTTTCAGTGTTCGGAATCTGGTCTATCAGTTTGCAGTTTATCAGACTGACAAACAGACAACCGGTAAACGAATATCTGACAACCGACAACAGAAAACAGATAACCGTCGACCCCGTATCGACTGATGTTCCATTCATGGAACTGAGATAGAAGTTGTTTCTTGTTACATTAACAAGAAAATTTATGACTTTTATCACACGCCGTACTCCCGATTTTATCGGGATGAAGATATAGTCAGTGCAGCAAGAAATTGCTGATTTGTCATTCCGATTTAATCGGAATAACATGAACAGGCTGATCGCCTCCAAGCGTCCATAGCGACGAGGCGGTTTGGCACCTCGATGTCGGCTCATCTTAGCGCGGGGGTGAAGAAGCTCCCAAGCGTCGGGCTGTTCGCCCGTTAAAAAGGTACGCGAGCTGGGTTCAGAACGTCGTAAGACAGTAGACCTATGGTTAATAGACAATTACCATAAAAGAGCTGTCTCTCTTCAGCGTTTTGTAACTAAAGAGGAAAATTGAAGAACCCCGATTTTATCGGGGATAAATCTTGCTATATGCTGGAAACTCCGAGTATTCTAAGCTACTTGACAAGCACAGTAAATAGAGATAATCTATCTCTATGTCAAGTAAAAAAGCTTTAGATGCGGACAATCAGCAGGCAATTGAGAATAAAGTTTCAAACGAATATCTGAGTGGTTTTGTAGACGGTGAAGGGTGTTTTTATGTAGGATTTGGGAAACGAGAAGATCTCCCGCTTAAATGGCAAATAATAACAGAATTCCACTTAAGTCAAAATCCTGGAGGGAAGAACGTTCTTGAAGAATTTTCTAGAAGATTAGGTTGTGGTTATTTAAAACCTAACCATCCAGGAAGTTCAAAAGATAAATCTTGGGTCTTAATTGTTAAAGACAGAAAGAATTTAAAAGAGAAATTAATTCCCTTTTTTAAGAAATACCCATTACATACATCGAAAAGAGTAGAGTTATCGATTTTTGAGTTCGTGCTTTCACTGATAGAAAAGAAAGAGCATTTAACTCGAGAAGGATTTCAACAAATAGTTGAAAAAGTATTTCAAAACCCACGAGTTACCAATAAAAGATATTCAAAAGAAGTTTTATTGTCTTAAGAGCCTCAGAGACTATACGCAAGATCCCATCCCATTAGATAATTTATCTAACGGGACGGGAAAGATATAGTCCGAACTGCATAGCGATATGCAGAGTCTACTAGAAATAGTAGACCGTGTTCGCCTTAGGCGGACTAGTAACATTATTGTCGGTCTCTATCCAGGACAACCGATTTGAGATTTGAAGGGAGCTGTCCCTAGTACGAGAGGACTGGGATGGGGGAATCCCTGGTGTGCCGGTTGTGTGAAAACACGCAGCGCCGGATAGCTAGATTCCCATGGGATAACCGCTGAAAGCATCTAAGTGGGAAGCCCACCCTAAGATAAGATCTCTTTGGCCCCTCCGAAACCAGGAGGTTGATAGGTAGCAGGTGTAAGACCGGTAACGGTTTCAGCTTAGCTATACTAATAGGCCTGATAGCGTAGATTTTAGAAAATCACCCCTGCCTTTTGGCGGGATGCGAATTTTCGCGAATACGCTTAGTTGTTTGTAAGAATAACAATAAAAGGTTTTGTTTAGATCCTTCGTGGCTTAAACCGCCGCTCAGGATATGGCAAAGCCATGTTTTGCTCTTGAGCCTTTCGGTGATTAGAGCGCGGTGGAACTACCCTTAACCATTCCGAACAAGGAAGTAAAACGCCGTAGCGCTCACGATACTGGGGGAGACCCTGGGACAATAGGTCATCGCCGGGGGACTCAAGAGCAAAAACTTTCCCCAATTGTCACCAATTATTAGAGGTTAGATAGTAAAAATCCATTGTATAAATGGCTTTTTAGTAGATCTTCTTTTAACACAGACATGCATATGTTTAGCTTATCTATTCCTTTATCACTAAGGCGAGAGGAGTGGTATAGCCCGTGGATATTTGGTAATATTACCACAGCAATGTTAAGAAAAGAAGGAACCGCAACAATTGAAGAGTTGGGCAGGGCGCCATTACCAACAGAATTTGGAGATTGGACGTATATTGTATTTGGGGATTTAGCGCATGGGAAGCAGCACGAAGTGTTAGTGTTTGGCGATGCCTCAAAAGACATGCTCTATGAAGAAGCTGATGATATCTTGGTTCGCGTTCATTCCTCATGTCGTACAAGTGAGATATTTCATGCAGTAAACTGCGAATGTAGAGAACAACTGCATTCTTCGATGAGTTTCATTCGACAAGAGGGAAGAGGAGTAATAGTTTACCTTGATCAAGAGGGCAGGGGGAATGGTATAGTAGGGAAGCTGGCCCAACTAAATAAGATGTTTGGATGGAAATCGCAAGAGATAGAACAAAAACAAGATATAAGTAGCGGAGAGCCTATGAATACTGTTAAGGCATACAAAGAGTCAGGATATTTACCTGAGGTTAGAGATTTTAATGTTGCAGGGGAAATACTTAAAATATTAGGCGTCAGATCAGTTAAATTATTAACTAACAACCCTCAAAAAATAGAAGGTATCGCAAGCGTTGGTATTGGAGTAAAGCCCGTTGAGATACATATAACTCCAGCGAATGAAATTATAGCTATCGATCTTCAGTCTAAAGCAAGAAATCTTAAGCATAAAATAAGCGAAGAACACTGGAAGACAAATAAGTCCTGAATGCGTCTACCCATGAAGAAACTTTTGATCAGAATGCTTATTCGTACAGATAGCGCTTTCCAAAAAAATTGCAAGAGAAGAAAAAGCCCCCGTTAATTATTTTGTCTTAGAAATGAGTGCTTTATTGCATGATATTTCTGATTGGAAATTCAATTCAAATGATAAAAATTGTTCTAAAAATGCAAGGGAAATACTTTCGCAATTAAAAGTTACAAAAGACATGATGAACACAAAGTCGGCGAAAAAAATAGCAGAAGACAAACATAAATTCCTAGAAGGTTTTCTTGACAGATTTCTCAAAGAGTGGTCTGATTAATCCTTCTGCTTGACAAAATTGCCAGAAAAAATAATTCAGGATAAGAAAAAATTCTGAATAAAACTTTTATACAATTTTTACAAATTAGCATTTATTTAAGAATTAATATCAAATTACCTAAATCTGCTTTCTACAGTTTTAATCTAAGTATCTGCCAAAAAGCCCCACCAACAGCTTGAGGCACAAACAGTAGAGCTATAAGAACTCTGTACATAATTCGCGCAACCTTATTTTCCACATAATAATTTTTTATTTCCTCAAAACTAAAATTTGGCCATTCAATAAATGATTGATTTTTCATTTTGAAAATATTTAAGCGAACTTTAGAGGAAGATTCAGTAGCTTAGATTACCAAAATTTTGTAGTCTGGATTACAATTTCAGTCTTTAATTAAGGCGTGTTCGTTGAGTTTTTTAATGTCCAAAATTGTTATTTTTCCCCGATCGTCTTTTAATATCCCCTCCTTTTTAAGTCTATTCACAGAAATGGTCACGGTTTCACGAAAACTTCCCACAAATTCCGCGATTCTTTGATGAGTTAACGATAGGGGAAGATCGATTTTTCCATTTTTTCGAACCCCGAATCGTTTGGCCAAATCGGACAAAAAGCTTGCGACGCGTGCTGTCGAATCGGTTAAAATAAAACCTTCAAGTTTCCTTTCCGTATAATTGAGTCTTTCAATAAAGACATGGAGAATATCTATTAATATTTCGGGGTGCTCGGATGCCGCTTTTATAAACTCGTCCCGCGGAATCGTTACTACCGTAACTTCCGTTAGCGCCTCCGCGCTGTGTCTGAGAAGTCTATCCTTCCCTGTAAGAGCGCGAACACCTAAAACACTACCCGGACCATAAAGATAAATTATTGTATCCCTTCCTTCTTCTGAAGTACGGTAAAGTTTTACAAAACCCTCTTTTATAAAATAAAGTTTCTCAGGTTGGTCGCCTTCGTAGAAGATAGTGTTTCCGGCGCGGATCCGAAGATGCGGTCGACTGGAAAATTTCTTAAGAAAAGAGGAAAAATCCTGTTTCCTCCAGATATTTTCAAGGCGATCAACTTGCTCTTTTCTCTTGTCGTTCACGCGGGATTATTATATCATCTTGCGAAAGCATCAATAAACGCTTATACTCCCTTTTAAAATAGTTATATGAGTCGGGAGAGAATTGCGTCTGTAAATGTTGGAGCAGAAGCCCCTGTTGTTTTGGTTGGTAAGGAAAAAAAACTTGCCGGCGCAACAGCTTTAATATTCGGAGGGCAAGGCTCAATAGAGGTTGGGATGGGTAAGGAATTACTTGAGAGTCCGGATGTTCAAGAATTCTATAAAAGGGTGAGGAAAATTTCCGGTATTCCAATAGATGAAATAACTTTTTTGGGGCCTTCGAAAAAGTTATTTTCCGACCAAAAAATTACTCAACTTGCCGTATTTGCTCTAAACCACGCCTATTATATTGAATTAAGAAAAAAGCTAGAGAGAGAGCCCGATTTCTACGCGGGAAATAGTTTAGGGAGAATAAACGCGCTTCTTGCCGCCGGCGCATTAGAAGAAGATGATGCTATTCGTCTGGTTATTGCAAGAGGCCGGGCCATGCAAAAAGCTTGCAGGAAAAATCCGGGAAGTTTATTCGCGCTTACTATGCCTGAGGGCCGTGACGGGATAAAATTTCAGGATATAGAATCTCTAGCTTCGGATTTTAGGGAGAAGGGCATATACATAGAGGCGGTGAATTCCGATTCGCAAATTGTTGTGGGGTGCTTAAAGGAAAAGGTAGATGAAACGCTTGAGTGGTTGAAACAATATGAGAACATTAAAGTTACTCCTGTTAAGTCGGCAGGAATATACCATTCAATATTTATGCAGCCTGCTGTACCCGAGCTTCAAAAGGGGCTTAAAAAGGTGAAGATCAAAAAACCAACCCGACCCGTAATTGATGACTTGACAGGAGAACCAATGATTGATCCTGAAGAAATTCGTGAATCTCTCCTGAGACACCTGACTAATGCAGTTAACTGGAAGGCAGTCGTCGAGTTTTTGGAAGGTGAAGGAGTTTTGGATATCGTGGAACCCGGAAGCCGCGGCACCCTTTCCCGCATGATGAAGCATAAAAGAAGAATTGCCCTTGTATTGTTTGCGGGAGGAACACTTGCCTATATTATGTCGCGAAGAAGAAAAACCGCGCAGTAGGAGCTTGACTTTCTGCTTTATTAATCTTTATCATAGATCTATGAGCGAAAAACAAATCTCCCCGAATGCCCCTTCGGAAACTAGTAATGCCACCAAAAATATTGAGGCGGGCTTGGCGGGCTTTATTTTACCACTCGTATTGATAATTATAATTTTTGTTTCGCTTAATTATTTCAGCATTCTCCCAATTTCCGAATCCGTTCCATTTCTTTCTTTTCTTCCAAAACAAAAAACTCAAAAGGTTGAAGCTCCCTCAAAAACAATGATTTCTCCCACACAGACGCTAAAACCAAAAGTCACATTCGGGTGTCCGGTGAAAGAGAGCTTGTGCGCCAAAGGTGCTATTTTAATCCTTGCGGGCCGTGACGAAACTTCGTCATTCTCGGGCATTGTATACTCCAGTCTTCCCGAGGGAACTGAAATTTTGTCAAGTTTTGCGGGAGATATTCAGGTTAAAAATCTGGCAACTGAAGGGGCAACCCTGGTTACGATTATAAATAAGGATGCCAACCTTCAGGCAAATTATAAATTTCCAAAAGACGCTTTTAAACTTAGTATAGATTCGGTACGCGCCGGAGGGCGCGGGGAAACAATAGGTACTATAATTAACGGAAGCAAAAACTTCAAAAAATTAGGGGCAGGATATGACAATCTGATTTTTTCAATTCAGAATTTTAGTACAAAATCATACATAAAAATCAAACCGGCGGGAGACGGCAAATTCATCCTTTCTATTTGATTTAAAAACACTTCGCGCCAATCTTAAGCCAACCACCCGTTCGATTGCCATAAGAATTTATTATCATTTATAAATCTATCCTCTTAAGGTGGATTAATTTATCTTTAGCCGGATAGGCTTTTAAAACAAAATTAAATTTGTCTAAAGTAAGAGCAAGGAAAAAATCATTTTTTGAATATTTTGTTCTTGGGTTAACTAAATATCTAATCCCGGATTCATGTTCCGCCAATTTTTTCCTAATAATGTCTATATCTAAAGGTTTATTCTCAAAATATCCTTTAATATATTTTGCAAACATTAGATCTTCATTATCATCAGATGTCCCACTAGTGCAAAACAAATGAACATAATTTGGATTTTCTTTTTTAATGTAATTAATTATCGCTTTAGCGTTAACAAAACTTCCCGTAATAACTTCTTTTGTATGTCGTAAGGCATTAGTAACTCCGCGTGTTCCTAATGTTGTTGTGTGGATGATTGTTTTATTCGAAAAATCCAGATCTTTTATTTCTGTAGGGGAGTTGCCGTAATCAAATCCCGAAAGTTTCAAACCCTTTCTTTCACCAATTAGGATATAGTCGGGGTTTTCATCCTTTAGTTTATAAGCTAAATTAAGATCGCCTACAACTATATAATCTTTGGGGTTGTTGTTCATTGCATAGCAAGCCGTAGTGAAGGCGCGGAGAACATCAATTACTATTACTAGTTCTTCCTGAGCCTTCTTCAGATTTTGATCGTTGGTAATAATAAATTTCATTGTTTGCTTCCTTAATGGATTATAAACCATTCCTGGTCTTGAGAGAAGTCTTTGAAGTTGATCTTTTGCTTTGCATATTGATATAGCAATTTATGTTTAAGTAATAGTTGCGAGACGAGGTTGACAAGGAGGCGCAAAATCACATACGGGACTTGACAAATTGCTATATAATTAAATAGCTGTACTATAAGTTAAAAGTACAGTTCGTAATATGACTAATTTGGAACTGCCGGATGGTTCGAATGAGCATGGAAGCGATATCACCTCTTCCGTAGAGGAAA
>Ga0156268_120_pt1 | contig 50492 bp, 35 predicted proteins | sample RifCSPlowO2_12_FD_107917 | JGI IMG/M metagenome (GOLD analysis project Ga0156268, IMG submission 107917) | Candidatus Levybacteria bacterium RIFCSPLOWO2_12_FULL_39_17 | reverse complement strand
ATGATGGTAATGCCTGAATTTCAACATAAATCCGGAGAGGCCCAGTCCCCGGAAAAACCTGTTTTTGATGGAGGGGCATTCACTATTGAATTCCTTTCAAGCAATCCGGCTGGCTTCGAAGTAAGGACGGAGAAAACTCTTCTTCCCTCCCAAATGGGAAAACTTAATCTTACGCCCGAGGAAAAAACAATCCTTCGGGAAGGAACGGTAGGAGATGTTGAGTTTGCAATAAGAGCGGCATTCGGAGACATTTCCACCCCCAGCGAAGATCCTCACATTCAATCAATTCGCAATAGAATTGAAAGCGAATATTTAACTCCCGAACAGATCTCTGAAATTCAAGATGAACTTGAAGCAAGATTAAGAAAAGAAGCGCTTAGGGAAAGATTTGAACATAAGAGATCAAAGGAACAACTGGAATACCTTAAGGCAATGGGAAAATCCCGTAAAGTCGGAATTGGAAGAGTACATGAAGAAGGCAATGCTCTTGTAATTGATGAGCAATATCCCGTACCGTTTGCTCTCTACAGCCTTTTTTCAAAGGCAGATCAGCGAGAGGAAATATTGAGACGATGCCGTCTTGCAGGGACTGCTGTTATTGTAAGGACTAAAGACGGAAAACTTGTGGTTCAACATAGGTCTGACCAGAATAAATCATATGGCGATATTCCGGGAGCAAGCGCTGCGGGACTTTTTGATGGGACTCTCAACAGGAGAGATCCTGGAACTCTTCAAAGGGTTGGTACGGGAGAGGTTGTTAGAAATGCAATGCTTGAGGCAAAACAAGAGATAGGGGTAAATTACTTTGGGCCTGAACCTTCCGTTGATACTGAATCTGTAAAGGAATTTGCGGCTCAAAAATTGGAATCTGAATCCGGGGAAAGAGACATAGCAGATCTGAAAATCACAGGGTTTGCCAGAGATCGGGTTAAGCCACATTTTGAATTTATGTTATTTGCGCAATCCAGACTTGACGCAAATGAGTTTTTGAGGGAAGCAAGAAGAGCCCAAAAACAGGAAAAGAAAACCGGATACGATTTCGCGGAGTCTTTCTTTTTTATAGAGGCGGCTCCCCAAGCAATCCAAAGCCTTCTTGCAAAAGTTAAGTGTCCTCTTCCGCCAACTCATGCTGCCGCTTTTGTTGCCGCAGGATACAATATGGTTCTTGAAAATCAAGGCGTGGAACAGGCAGAGCAATGGAGAACAGGAATGGAACAAGAGATTCAAAGAAATTGGACTGAAATTGATGAAATTGTTAAGAACTATTACCTTGAACATCCGGAAGCTCTTGAAAGGAATGCCGGAGCAAATCCAAATGGGTATGACGCGGATTTTCTTCCGGAAGATCAGGGGCTTCCATCCCTTAACTCAGAACTTGTAAGGCTTCACTTGGAGTCTGATATAGAAAAGTCTATTGAGGAAGCTTTTCTCTTTGATATCGATGGTGTAATTACGGACCCGGATGAGAAAAGAATTACGCAAGTAGAACTTCTTGACAGCATAATAAGACGCCTTGAACTTGGATATCCTATCGGCTTTAATACCGGTAGAGCTATTAATTGGGTTTCTGAACGCGTAATTAATCCTCTTAGACAAAGGATCCTGGAAAGAAAGAAAAGCCTCAAAATGCTTTCGAATATCTTTCTATCAGGGGAATATGGAGGAACCTGGATGGAGTTTGATAAAAAGGGAAACGGATATGTGTATATGAATCAAAACATTTCGATTCCTTTACAATTTCAGGAAGAAATAAGAAGAATGATCGCAAACAAATATTTATATGCTATGTTCTATGATGAGGATAAAAAAACAATGGTTTCCGCGGAAATGAATCCAGGATTTAATTTGGAAGAATTTAAAGAAGTACAAAAAGAATTTTATGAGGATGTCAAAGCTCTTATCGCGGCAAATGGATTAACTAATCAAATCAGGGTTGATAATACTACAATTGCTACGGATATTGAAGATGCGACTGCCGGTAAAAGACTGGGAACAAAAAAGTTTTTGGAGTGGCTAAGAAAGAAAAGGATAAAACCCGAGCTTTTTAGAGTGTTCGGGGATAGCGCGGCGGATGAAGAGATGGCTGAGGAACTGGATATTAATGGGAGAAATGCGGAATATTGGTTTGTTGGAAAGGAATTAGGCAAAAAAGAAAGGAGATTTAGAGTTCTTACCCCTCAAAAAAACTTCTCTCAACTTACATGCCAGGCATTAAGAGAACTCGATCCGGTAGCATAGGGACTATTCAATTCAAAACTTTTGTCGTCTTGCCGTCGGTGACGATCTTTATATCCCCGCTCTGATCCGTCCTTTTATACTCAACATTATACTTTTTTAGGTGGGATAAAACCGAGGGGTGGGGGTGATGGTAGGAGTTATTTTTTCCGGCAGAGATTGCGGCAAATTCGGGATGGATTTTTTGAATTGTTGTCTCGTCTGTCCCTGTTTTTGAACCATGATGGGCAAGTTTTAAAGCTTTGACGGAAAGGTTTGAGAAATCAAGCGAATCCAAAATTTTTGAAGAAATATCCCCTGTCAGAAGAAGGTCAAAATTGCCAAATTTAAGAATTTGTACTAAAGAGAAATCATTTGTGTCATTTGACAAAAAGCCGGATTTAGGCCAAAGAGTATTTATCGAAACTCCGTCTGAAAGTCTGAATTTATCACCCGCTGTCAGTTCTTTATACGGAATCTTCCCCGACTTAATAAGATTTGAAAGCTCTGAGAACACCTTCGTTTCTTTGGACGCTGAAACTGTATTAAAGGAACTAACCCTATAATTTCGCAGAACCTCTATGAGACCGCTAATATGGTCTGAGTCAGGATGCGTGGCGAATACTAATTCTATTTCTTTGTCCCATAAAGGCATGTTCTCCGAAAGGCAATTTAAAACTTTTTTATCCGGTCCGCCATCAATTAATATGTCAATCGAACCGGGCGTTCGAATGTAAATCGCATCGCCCTGCCCCACATCGCAGAAAACCACTTTGAGAACTTTATCAGATAATTGACCGGTTTGATAAAAAAACAGGAAGACAAGAGCCAGGGCTGAAATCACGATTGGAATCAGTATTTTCTTCATAAATTTGCTTCTATATCTTTATTTTTAGCTTCTTATAAAGCCAGGAAATAATGGCTAAAATTATAAAATAATAACCCAGAGTTAATGCCGCGGGAATATCTTCCGTTCCAAATTCAACAGCATATTTATTCAAGAGCAAAATGACTCCTTTAAAATAAAAAAGCAAGGGAAGCGCAAGCCATAATACCGGAACGGCCAAGGCTTTTGCGATCAAACTCAAAACTGATGCTAGGATTCCAAGAATCATAAGCGGCGGCACAACCCAAAGAATAAGAAGATTAGCGATTATCGAGATTGGAGAATATGTCGAGAAATAGAAAAGAAGAATTGGAACTGTAGCAATTTGGGCTGATAAAGTTGTTCTCAGGTCTTCAAAGAAAATATTTTTGCCTAGCTTTTTAAAGACAGGATCCAATAGAATTATACCTAATGTTGCCGCAACAGAAAGCTGAAATCCGGCTTTTATTAGAATTCGCGGGTCAAAGAAGACCATAAGGAATATTGCTATAAATAAGGCAAAAAGGGAGGTGTTCTGACGGCCGAAAAGGCCTGCCCCGTAAGCCAGGATTGCCATAATTCCGGCGCGAACTATTGATTCTTCAAAGTCGGCAAGAGCCGAGTAAAGAACTATTGCAAAGGAAGCAAAGATCAGAGCGTGGGTTCTCTTCATTAAATACGCCAGAACGGCAAATATCAGACCGGCTACCATAGTTACATTCATGCCGGAAGCGGCAATAACATGAAGCACTCCCGTTCTCCTGATTGCCTCAAAGTAGCCGCGATCAAAATTTCCCTTGTCTCCAAAAACTATCCCCAAAAGCAAAGCAGACTCCTCGCTTGGCAGGATCTTATTAAAGGTATCGGCAATTTTTTCTTTTGTTTCAAAAATTACCGGAAGACGCAATTCCTGATTGTTTGAGAAAGTTTGATCTTGGGAATAAAAAAGCAAGGCGCGAACAGAAAGGAGAAGGGAAAGGATAATTAAAATGCGGAACATAGTTTATTAAACAATTGGCCACTGACATTTGACAACTGACAAAGTTAAAAGTCAGTTGTTAGTGGTTAGTTGTCAGTTGTATTTGATCACAGAGTGATCAAATCTTTTATCTTTTCAAATGTCGTTTTGCCCACAATTTTTCTTTCTAAAAGTTCCTGAACCGAACCATATGGCCGATTGTCGATTATTTTTCCTGCTGTCACAGGCCCTATCCCCGGCAGTTCCTCAAGCTCAGCCTGCGTTCCGCTGTTTATCGAAACTAAACCCGTGATACCCTTGATACCCGTGGTACTCGTCATAACTGCCTCGCCTTGGGCTGGCACATAGATTTTTTGTCCATCCGCAAGTTTTGCCGCAAGATTAATGGCTTTTCTATTGGCATTTGAAGTCAAACCGCCTGCCGAAATTAAAGCATCCTGAACTCTTGCATCCGAGCTTAATTCGTAGACGCCGGGCTTTATAACCTCCCCCTCAACATCCACTTTTATTTTGGCAACCGGAGAGCCTTCTACTTTGGTCCCTGACTCAAATCTTATTTTCGCCTGTTTCTGCCCTGTCATCTGTATCACACCAATACCTAACAATATCAATCCTCCTGAAAACAAAGCTATAATAAGAAGATTTTCTTTTACAAGGGGGAGAATTTTTTCCTGAAATGATGTGGGCACAGAATCCTCCATGTTTTTAGAATAAGCTATTAGTTTTCAATTTGCAATTCTATGGAATTAGTTATTTGGCTACTGCAGGCTTGAGAGTTATGCATCCCCCACATTAACTTCCACGATCGTACAGGTTTATGTGGGGCATTGCGGTCAGAACGGGTGAAGCGGTTAGACTACAAAGTTAATAATTTTGCCCGGGATATAAATCACATTTTTTACATCTTTACCTTCCACATACTTTTCGACTTCTTTTCGTGCCTTTCCCTCAACCAAACTCTGAATTCTAGATTCTGAACTCTGAATTCTAATTTCCCCTCTTCTCTTTCCGTTCACTTGAATAACAATAGTTGCCTCTTTCTCAACCAGGTACTTCTCATCGTATTGCGGCCACGGCTCAAAGTGTATGCTTTTTGCAGTTGGCAGTTGGCGCTTGGTTTGATTTGTTTCTTCGATTCGCAAACCGCTAACCGCTAACCGCTGCCACAGCTCCTCCGTCATATGGGGCGCAAACGGCGCAAGAAGCAAAAGCAAACTTTTGCAGTATTTAGTGTCAAGTATTTTGTATTTCGTATGAAAGTCTATGAGAGCATTAACATATTCCATAATATGAGCGATTGCTGTATTATAACGAAGATTCTCTATGTCCCCACTCACTTCCTTAATAGCTCTATTCATAACCCGTTCCAATTCCTGATTGTTGATACTCGATAATTGATCTTTACTACTTAATCCTTGTGTTACGAGTCGCCAAACTCTTTTTACGAACCTGTACATTCCCTCAATTCCTGTATCACGGAAGTCTCCGCCGTGATCAAATGGCCCTAAAAACATCAGATACAAACGCAGGGCGTCCGCGCCATACTTTGCAATGTATTCATCAGGAACTACAACATTTCCGCGGCTTTTACTCATCTTGGCGCGCTCTTTAATTAAGAGACCATGGGCAAAAAAGCGGGGGAAAGGCTCCTCGAAATGAGAAATTAATCCCCAATCTTTAAATGCCATCGTAATGAATCGAACATACAAAAGGTGCAGCACTGAATGCTCTGCTCCACCAATATACATGTTCACCGGAAGCCACTTCCGTGCGCGCTCCGGATCCCAAATGCAAGTTTTATCGTCTGTCGAGATATATCTGAAAAAATACCAGGCGCTGTCCAAAAAGGTGTCTGAAACATCAGTCTCTCTTCGCGCTTTCGAGCCACAACTCGGACATTTTGTTTCATGGAACTCGGGATGGTTTGCAAGAGGAGATGTTCCCTCTCCTTTGGGTTTCCAATCCTCAACGTCCGGTAACAACACGGGCAGCTGATCCTCGGTGACACTATACCATCCAGGCGTGTCTTCATGTTCACCTATGCCGTTTTTTTCGCAAGTCGAGCAAAAAATCATGGGTATGGGCGGCCCCCAATATCTTTGTCGTGAAATCAGCCAGTCCCTAAGATGATAATGCGCCTCTCTTTTCCCAATTCCCGTATCTTGTAGCCAATCAACCACTTTCGAAATTTCTTCCGGTACTTTCAATCCATTCCATTCACTCGAATTTATTATTACCCCTTCTCCTTCATAAGCTTCGTTCACTCCATTTACACCTTCATCTACATTTATTACACCTTCGGGGTGTCTTTCGATTACGCCTGCGAATCTGGGCTCTACAATTACCTTTTTAATAGGAAGGCCATATTTTTTAGCAAACTCAAAGTCTCGCTGATCATGAGCCGGAACGGCCATAATCGCCCCAGTCCCATAGGCCATTAATACATACTCCGCAATCCAAACCGGAATTTTCTCATGATTCACCGGATTTATCGCGTATAAACCCGAAAAAACTCCCGTCTTTTCCTTGCCCTCTTCTATTCTCTCCCGCTCCGTCCTCTTTTTGGCTGCTCGAACATAATCTTGTACTTTTTTATCTTTAATCGAACTTACAATCGGATATTCGGGTGAAAGCACCATAAATGTTGCTCCAAACAATGTATCCGGGCGTGTTGTAAAAACCTCAATCGTGTCGCTGCGAGAAGCCGAAGGCGACGAAGCAGTCTCTTTTTGAGATTGCTTCGCTCCGCTCGCAATGACGAACTCTATTCTTGCTCCTTCACTTTTTCCAATCCAAAGTCTTTGGGCGATTTTTATCTTCTCAGGCCAATCAATCTTGTCTAAACCCAAAAGCAGCCGATCAGCGTATTTCGTGATTGCAAAAAACCATTGCTCTAGATCTTTTTTTTCGACGATCGAACTGCAACGCTCGCATTTACCTTCGATAACTTGCTCGTCCGCAAGAACGGTTTTACACGACGGACACCAATTAACTTGAGCTTTTTTACGATAGGCGAGGCCTTTTTTGAACATTTGGACAAAAATCCACTGTGTCCATCTATAATAATCCGGATCATAAGTCTCCAAAGTCCGCGTCCAATCATAGGCATTTCCGGTTGCGCGAAGTTGCCTATAAAAGTTTTTTTCCGATATTTCTGCCTGCTCACGAGGATGGCGACCTACCCTCAGCGCATAATTCTCAGAATGGATACCAAACCCATCAAGGCCAATTGGTTCAAAAACATCATTGCCTTGCATCCGCTTGTATCGGCCGTAAATATCTGCTCCGGTAAAAGCATACATATTTCCAACATGAAGACCCTCTGCTGATGGATACGGAAACATCATGAGGTTATAAAAAGGCTTTTTGGCAGCTTTCAAATCAGGGGAAAAGGTTTTCTCTTTCTCCCAAACCTTCTGCCAGTGTGCTTCGATTTTATTGGGATTATATTCAACTTTTTTATCTTTCATATCAAGATAGTATATCAAAAGCAGGCTCGATTGTCAGTTGTCAGTTGTCAGTTGTCAGTTGTATACTATATATCATGAGGCTCTTTAACCAGTCGCTGACAATTACCCTGGCTTTGCTTTTTGTCTTGATTATTATCTCCACCCCCTTATCAACCTACATGACTCAAATTTTAGGTTTCGTGATCTTAGTTTCAGTGATTTTTATCATAATCAAAAAGCGGCAAAAAAAAGATGAGGAACTTTTCATGGGCTCAAATCCCGAAGTCTTTGTGATAATAACATCTCTTCTTCTGGCCGTTTTTTTAACAGGAGGTTCGAATTCCGGCCTTTTTTTCCTTCTCTACTTCCTTCTTTTTGGAATTGTATTTTTGTACGAACCGGCGACTGTTTTTGTTCTGCTCCTCGGCCTGATCCTTGTTTTTTCCCAGTCTCTTTCAGAGGGGGATCTATTATTAAACCTGATAAAGCTTGGTTCCCTTGCTTTACTGTCACCCGTATCTTTCTTTTTTGGAAGGGAATTTGCGAAAAGGGAAATGCTTGAGAAAAAAATTAAAGATAAAACCGGCCAAATAATTGAGGACGCGCAAACCCTCCGCGAACAGACCAACAATGAGGAAGTAATTGATGAAATTGATGATATTGCCGAAAAGGCTGAAGAGTTGCGTGAAGAAGCGGAAAAGGAATAAAATGAAATTTGTCAATTGTTGCAGCTTTGCTGCATTGATCTCTTTTGGTCTATTTATACTCACTTTTACTTTAGACAGCCAGGCGCAAGTGATGGTAAATGACAAATATAGAATTGAATACGGCAATTTCAATTCAATTGCGGGGAAGTCAACGGGCGGCGGAAAAACCTTAACCATGACCTCAGGCCAAAATGCCATTGGCCTTTATACCGGCTCAAACTACAAAGTAAAGGCAGGTTTCCAATACATTTATTCTATTATCCCCTTCAGTTTTTCAATTTCAAGTACCTCAATTAATTTTGGAGTGCTAAATCCCGGAGAACCGATAACAAGAACCAACAATTTGACTGTTTCAAATGGCACGGCCGGAGGGTATCAGGTCACCGCGTCAGAGGATCACCCGCTTAGAGTTTTGTCCACGGGAGTCGACATTCCAAATACAACATGCGATGGCGGAACTTGCACGGATTCCGTGTCCGCTGCATGGACGAGTCCGCTGACTTATGGTTTTGGGTATAGATGCGATAATGTGACAGGCACAGACTGCGCCAGCGGATTCTCAGACTCCACATATTACAAGCAGTTCTCTGCCTCGCCAAGTGCTCAAATAGTTATGAGCGGAACAAATGTGGGAAGGAGTCAAGAAACTCAAATAACTTACAAAGTTAACATCTCGGCAACTCAACCGGCGGGATCATATCAAAATGTAATTATGTATATCGCAACCCCCACGATTTAATACTACAAATACAGTACCAATACTACCAATAAATACCAATAATTCAATTATTTCATTAAAATATTTGTAGTATTTGCAGTATTAATTTCCCCTTTTTATCCACATTTTCACGAAAGCAAATGGCCTTAAATGGTCTAATTTCGAAAACTTACTTTTGTACATTTGTTTTGCTCGGAGATGGCTAGCCAAACAGGAAATCAAAATAGATTGATTTACCAATCTAAAACGATTTGACCAATTAATGGTATTTCCTCTCCTAATTGCTATTTTAAATATTTTTTTTACCTTTATAGTTTGATATAGTTAGTAAATTATTGATTAGGATATCCACACTGTTCTAGAAATTTTCAAGTTTCTTTGATCTTCTCTGCCGTGAAAAGTCAATTTTTAAATTCCTTTTTATTACCGCACAGCCTCGAATAGTAGAAAGGAATGGTTGAAATGGCTCGAAATGGTTAAAATGGTTAAGATAATAACTACATAAAAGTCCACGATCGTGGACTTTTATGTAGAGAAAGAATTGGGAGAAATTCAAGCCATGCTATTTAGCCATTTAGCTATTTGATTCTTTTCCTTTAATATTGGATACTATATTCATGTATATGCCCGTCTTATTTCTTATTCTGACTTTAACAATGCTCCTGAATACACCTGATGCTTATGCTCAAGAGGGTCAATTTTCCGTTGGAATCCTTCCTCCAATTCTTGAGATTAATGCCGACCCCCCGGCAAAAATAGAATCAATAATCAGCGTTCACAATCTGAACGACAACTCACGGGATTTGAATATTGTATTCAGATCTTTTAGGCCGTCAGACCAGAAAAACGGGCAAATAGAATATCTTGCCGAAAATAAAATTGAGGGACCCGATCCCTTAATTCTCCAAAAGATAGGAATTTATGAAGGAGAAAGACAAGTCAGCAAGATCAGCCTCGGACCCTTTGAGACCAAGGAGCTTAAAATGAAGATAAGCATAGAACCCGGAGCGCCGATCGGGGATTATTATTTCTCTATTATCTTTATTTCTCAAGCGGAAAGTTTGGGATCTTTTTCTCAAAGCATCCTTCCCGGAGGCATCGGAACAAATGTAATTCTGTCGGTAGGCAAAAAGGGCGAAACACGAGGCGAAATTGTTAAGTTTTCAAGCCCTTTCTTTTTAGGAAGCGGGCCGGTACCTTTTACTTTATTGCTAAGAAATAATAGCGAGCACTTTATTGTCCCCAGGGGAAGAATTATGATCAAAAACATGTTTGGGAAAGATGCCGGAAAACTTGAAATATTACCGCAATATATTCTCTCAAATTCAGAAAGATACATGAGAGATACCAATCAGGCTACCTCAAGCGCGCAAACCAGTCAGACTTTGCTTTGGCCTGAAAAATTCCTGTTGGGAATATATACCGCAAAAGCATTTGTCAAGCTTTCCGAGAACGGCCCTAATTTTGAAACTTCCCTCACATTCGTTGCTCTTCCGCTCTATATCATCTTTGCAATTTCCTTCTTTGCCTTCATCCTCCTGGGAATATATCTCCGCGTGAGAAAAAGACTCTAAAACTATTGATTATTTATTGTAGATTGTAGATTATTTTTTTGGAGTCCAAAATAATAAATATCCAACTACCCTCTAGTAAAAACTTATTAACATATACCACCTAAACTCAACCTCTTAAGGCTAACTGGTCAGATACCAGACATTCGGATTGGTACTGTTATCGAAAGGAATTTTAGAAATTGCTGTTATATAAGGAGAAAACGCCTATGTTTAAATGGTGTCACCTAAAGGGACTAAGTGCCAACATTGGGCTTTGCTTTTACTTACTAAGTTCTTACAAAACTCTTAAATGAATCATATAGTTTTTCGTAAGGTCTAATAATTAATATTTTTTACCTTCGGAAATAATAAACCATATCAAAAAATAACATCAGCAAAAACTGTAAAACTGATATATTATGATACTTATAGATATGTATCTTGAGCATAAATTAATTTTAATAAACTCTATGAAAAGTATATTTTATTTTTCTGAAGCTGGGTTTCACGCCAGTATTTCGCTCCGTTTAAGATATCAAAGAATATCAACTGATCCTTGCGAAAATACTCTAGGTTATTGACAAAAGCTACATATATACTTTACGCTAGAAGATATGAGCAATATAAACCGTATAATCCGTATAATCTCGTGCCTAACCCTATTCCCGCAAGCGGCAATAAAGTATTTAGTATTTGGTAGCTTGTATCTGGTATGTGAAAAGCAAATATGCCGAGTGAAAAGATAAAAAGCTTTATAAATCTTAGAGCTTGGCAGGAGGCTCACAAGCTAGTCTTGCTAGTTTATAGGTCTAGTGCAAAATTTCCAAAAAACGCCTATTCGTTAATCGACCAAATAAGAAGAGCAGTCATATCCATAAGCTCAAACATTGCTGAAGGTTTTTCGAGACAAAGCAAAAAAGAAAAAATTCAATTCTATTACATCTCAAAAGGCTCACTCACAGAGGTACAAAATCTCCTTCTTGTATCAAAAGACATCAAGTATTTAGATCAGGCAGAATTCAAGATAATTGCAGAACAAACAATTGTTGTCCATAAACTCATAAATGGTCTAATTCGATCTATTAAGAATTCCAATTCCCTAGATACAAAATACTAAATACAAAATACAATATGTACCTGCCCTTATTAGAACAATTCAGGAATTATTTATCTTCCAAAGGGGTATCTAAAATCACCGCTAAGAACTACCTGTCCGATATAAGGAAATTCCTCACTTGGTTTGAGACACAGTTTAGCAGATTATTTGTAGCCACTGATTTAACTGTTGATGTAATTGAACTATTTGAGAAAACCAAAGGCGCAACAATACAGAACAAAAATGATACTGAATACGAAATACTAAATACAGAATACTCGAGTCGTTCCCTGGAGCGCTATCTCTCCGCCCTGCGTAAGTTCGCCAAATTTCTGGTCGAAGAAAAATTAATTGATGCCGACCCATTCGAAATACTAAATACTAAATACGAAATACTAAATACTAAGCAGGATCCCTGGCACCTTAAAGAGTTTCGCGACTACCTCTATGTCTATGGCGCGGCAAAATTAACAATCAAAAATTACACGGTTGATATTCTTGCTTTCACAAAATGGATCGAAATCACCGTTTTAGCCTCGAGGGGTGAGGCCTTGCAAGGACAGGGTATATCGCTGATAAACCAGGAGCTTATTGAAGACTATAAAGAAAGACTTACTTCTGTTTTGGAACTTTCCCCCAAGAGCGTCAATAGAAAATTATCTTCGATCAGAAAATATTTACAGTTCGCAGTTGCCCAAAACCTAATCAAAGATCTTCCTTTCGTAGCCTCGCAAGGTGAGACCTTGCGAGGCTTGCGAGCACAAACAGGGCTAAATCTGGATGACCTAAAAGAAACTGAAGACAATCAACAACCAATAATAAATAATCAATATTCCAAATTCCCTCCCCTCCGCCTTCTTCAAAAAATGTTTGTACCCTATGAACTTTTGGAAGATCGCCTGTCTTCAAAAATAGCAAGGGCAATCCGCAACTTTAGATTGGCAAATCGCGTTTCGAAGTTCGCATTTCGACGAACGACGAACGACAAACGACGAACTTTTCCGATAGGAAATATCCCAAAGGTAGCCTATGCTCCTCAACAGATTTCTTTGGCAAATAAGGCCTGGCATAAAAAACTTTTCCACCATGCCCGCTATACAAGACCCAACTGGTACAAAAGGTATCATAGTTATGCATTTACGCATTATTTTCATTTTGCGATATTGGTTATTTATGCCTCACTTATCGGATTCCTAATTTATACCGCTCTATTCTCTGAAACCCAGGACAAACAGGCATTGGCGGCCCCTGTTGCGCCGCCTCGAATCCTTTCTTTTCAAGGAAGATTAACTGACCAAAATGATAACCCGATAACTACGGCAACAGATCTCAGGTTTCAAGTATATGACGATTCATCAACCACGGGATCGGGAAATCTTCTCTGGCAGGAAGTAATTGAGGTTTCGCCTGACCAGGATGGAATATTTTCGGAACTTTTAGGAAACGGTTCAACCTGTACCGGCCAGCCCCTGACAGTGCAGCAGACAAGATGCGCGATCCCCTCAAGCGTATTTACCGATAACTCTGCGCTCTATCTTGGTATTTCAGTCGAAAACACGGCGGAGCTCACCCCCAGACAAAGATTAGCAACCGTTGCGTATGCTGCTAATTCCGAGAGTCTTCAGGGAATGCTTCCCATAACCGATGCGGCAGTCACAGATAACGTAAATACTATTCTTGCGCTTGATTCAAGCGGAAACCTTACTATGGATGGAGCAACAGCTCCCACATTCCAAGCAACAGGTGGGCAATTCAAGATTTCCGGTCAACCTTTGCTTCTGACAACAAATACGGGAACCAGTAACAATGTCATAATTGACCCCGACGGAATCGGAAAAGTTGATGTTAGAAAACCTCTCGCAAATACCACTGCTACCGGCAATATTTCTCCTGGAGGAGTTGAGGTGGATGATAAATTTGGGGTTTTGGCAACAGAATCCGCGGTTGCCGCGTTTGTAGTCAACAACAATACAACCGGAGGAGATATATTTACTGCCTCATCTTCAGGAACAACAAGGTTTGTCTTGCAAAATGATGGTGATGTTAATTTTATGGCAGGGGGTACCCTTGACACAATCTCAACAGGAACTTTATCAATTGGCGGAGCAACTGCTACAACAATATCAATTGGTCGAAGCACCCAAGGCATCACTCTTCCCGGCTTTACATCTCAAAATGGAGTTCTTTACGGCACAAACGGAACGGGTGTTTTGGCTCAGGCCACCACTGCATCCACTAATCAATGTCTTCTCTCGGCCGCCGATAACCCAACCTGGGGAACCTGTCCCGGGGGAGCGCAAACTATAGATGCCTTCTGGAATCAAGGCTCAGGAGCACTCTTTCCAAATAATTCCACAGTTGATCTCCTGGTAGGTGGACAATCAACCGCTTCTGCCAAGTTTGCCTTTATTAATGTTAATTCCGGGAATCCAACAGCAACTATTTCCGGAAACTTAGCTCTCGCGGTGCCAACTACAGCAGGCGCAAACACACTGGATCTCTTCAATAACAGCACGCTTAACATTCGAACTTCTGTCGGGGGAGACGCGGGAGCGACAACCGCACTGTTTATAGACAAACGAGGCAGTAGCGGAAATGTGGGGATCGGGACGAGCAGTCCGCAAGTAAAACTGGATATTGTCGGTGGTGCGGGTGGGGCTGTTTCAAGAGATGTTCTAAGAGAAGTAATATCCGGCGAAGCGGGAATACACATTTCGCGACGAGGATTGAACGCTTACGGAATTTCGTTCGGACAATCTCTGACGGACGCTTTAGATACAACCACTGTACCGCCGTGGGCGATAATATTCGAGGGCGATGCCCTAAACATACGACGTGGGGCTGCTAATCAAGCAGTTCACGCCGTAAACCCACTAGTTTCTATCACCTCCGCAGGCAATGTCGGTATCGGGACAACTGCTCCGGATGCCCGTCTTGAGATCAATCACGCCACCGGTGATTCATTACGCCTCACCTACAATGACAGTGACGGTTCTGCCGCAAACTATACAGACCTTGAATTGGCCTCTGATGGTTCGCTTACCCTGACAAGCACAGGAGCAGATGTAACTTTTGTTTCAGACTTTAACACCGGTGTCAATATCGGAGCATCCACAAACACTCCAGCCCCATTGTCAATCTCGGGGGGCATAGGCTCAAATGCCGCGTTTGTGGTGGACCAACTGAATTCTGGGGACATAATTGCAGCATCTGCCTCAGGAACTACTAAATTTACCCTTTCAAATGCAGGTGTTTTGACTTTGGTGGGAGGACAAACGCCCGATATTACCACTCAAACAAATGCAACTTTTACCATAACCCCGAATGGTACTGGAAACCTGATTCTTGGGTCTGACTTTGATTCAGGGACAACAATAGGAACTGCGATAACCGGCGAGTTTCCTCTTTTAATTCGATCAGGGATCGGGTCAAATGCGGCGCTTGTCATTGACCAGCTGAATTCAGCAGACATCTTCTCTGCCTCCGCTTCGGGGACTACGCGGTTCACCGTAAATAACGTAGGAGCTATTGGCTTGACGAGCGGATATGGATCTGCAAGTCAATGTTTGACCTCAAACGGCTCCGGGTCTGCTTCTTCGTGGGGAACGTGCGGATCGGGCGGGGATTCTTTCTGGACATTAAACAGCGGTCTTCTCTACCCCGGCAACACAACCGTAGACTTGGCAATAGGCGGAACATCGAGTTCTTCTGCTAAATTTCTCTTCCAAAATGTTCTGACGGGAACTCCCACTTTTAAGGTATTCGACTCTTCAAGTGCGCAGTCTCTAAATCTCTCCCACGACGGCACAAACGGCAATATCACTGCATCAACAGGAACAATAAATATAGGCGCCGGAGGTGGAACGCTTTATGTTGAAACAGATATTATGAATGATACGGCAAACAATAGCGGATATGTCCAACTTTCTGATAAATTACTTGTTCAAAATTCTGAGGCGGCAGGAAATGCTCTTGCGGTTTTTAATAATACAGGTGCGGGAGATCTCTTGACTGCCTCGGCCTCTGGTGTAACAAAGTTTACAATCTCAAACAGTGGGGACGTCACCTTTGCAGGCGGCGATATTACGGGGGCAAATGGGGCGGCAATTGACATAGGTGAGGCAACGAGTGGAGACATAGAGATCACGGGAGATCTTCTGCCGGCCTCAGATGCCACCTATGATCTTGGCTCAACTACTAAATCATGGCAAAACATATACCTAACCGGTAATCTTTGTTTTGATGATACGGATTGCATGAGCACGTCCACTACCGGCTATTGGGATCAAACAAACGGCGCATTGTATCCCAAAATCAGTACGGTTGATCTTTTGATCGGAGGAACTTCTACCGCCTCTGCAAAGTTTGCAGTATTGAATATGTCTGGAACAGGCACTCCTGTTGCTTCCGTATCGTCAGGTCTAAGCGGAACTTCAGCATACTTGACAGCAGACGGTACCCTTGCGACACAAAACAGAATGGCATTAACAATCGGCAACTCCTCAACTTACAATACAACAGGAAATGTATTAATTAATCCAAATGGCACTGGCAACGTCGGCATCGGGACGACGGGGCCAGGATACTTACTGGACGTTAATGGACTTGCACACGCCGCTACTGCACTTGTTGTTGGTACCAACCCGGCAACAGGTGGATCATTAAGACTCCCAACGGATACTGGTGTTAATGTCCGCAATGAGGCAAATACCTTAAATATTCAACTTATCGGCTTAAGTTCTGGAAATGTTTTAAGAATCGGTGGCGGTGGGGATGTGGCTCCTGCTGGAGTTAATGTAAATACTGGTACTGTTGGTTTATATCCTGAGAGCGATAATGATAGTCCCCTCGGAACTGCAACAAATAGATGGAGTCGACTCGTCGTCGGTACTGGAATATCATCGTTCGCCGGCAATGTCGGCATCGGGACAACTACGCCTGACGCCCGCCTTGAAATTAATCATGCCACAGGCGACTCCCTGCGCTTAACCTACAATGACTCAGATGGTTCCGCTGCAAACTATACAGATTTTGAACTTGCATCTGATGGTTCGCTTGCCCTAACAAGCACGGGCGCAGACGTAACTTTAGTTTCAGACTTTAATACCGGAGTTAATATCGGAGCTTCTTCAAACACCCCTGCCGCTCTATCTATCTCAGGAGGGATAGGCAGTAATGCAGCATTAATAGTTAATCAAACAAACTCAGCAGATGTCTTTACAGCATCAGCCTCAGGAGCAACTAAGTTTAGACTTGATAATTCCGGAAATGTTATTCTTGCCGGCGGTGCAATATCTGATACATCAGATGGGGTTGATATAAATGATGCCCTCGAAATTGCAGGTACAACTACGGCTCAAGCTATTGTCCCCGCAACTGATGATACCTATACTTTAGGAGCATCTTCCAATAGCTTTAATACGGGATATTTTGGATCTGGCGGGATATTTTTCAATGACGATGTAAATATATGGCGTTCGGCTACTAATACTCTTAGACATACCGCAGCAAGCGTAATTTGTACAAATTGTAGCTATGGAATAGGAACCCTTATACCCAATGCTGTACTTCATGTAACAGGTGGAATTACCGGAGGAAATTCGGCCTTGATCGTTGACCAAACCGGAGCAAGCAGTAATGATATTATGGCCGCTTCCGCCTCAGGAATCACCAAATTCCGCCTGACCAACGGAGGCGCCGTGTACGCTGCTTCCTTCTATGACCTGGACAATACCTCATACTTTATTGACCCTGCCGCAACAAATATATCCTTAGCCACCGTGGGTAAAGTGGGGATCGGGACAATAAATCCCGGCATGGCTCTTGAGGTCAATGCTTTGAGCGGCACCACCGCCATAACAAAAATCCAAGGCAGTACTTCATATGCGGCTTTGAATATTGATCAAACCGGTGTTGGAGATCTGATTGCCGCCTCGCTTTCAGCGGCAACTAAATTTTTGGTGAAAAACAACGGAGATGTGGTTGTGGGGGCAGGAGGCGCGGGCAAAATTACCGTTACAACCATTGATCCTCTTTATAATATTGACGGCGGAAAATATTCAACTTATGCTCCATCTATGATTGGGGTAAAAGAAGAAATCACGGGCAAGGCAAGCATTGCTTATGATGAGACACAAGGCGCTTATGCCTATACTCTTGATTTTAACAGTTTTGAAAATGGCTCCGATTTCTGGGTATTCTCACGCGTGATTGATCCTGATATCGAAAGGGTTTCGGTTCTTCTCACGCCGAATTCTCAAGCCAGGACATGGTACAGAAAAGATCCTGTAAGAAGATTACTTACATTTTATTCCGATCGGCCAACGGAGATCTCATATAGACTTACTGCGCCACGGTTTGATTATGAAAGATGGGGAACGATCTCAAATGATACGGAAGCCGGCCTTGCGGCGCCGCCGGCTCCGCCCCCCGTGGGAAATGGGACTCCGGACGGCGAGGATGACTTTTTTGCTAATCTGAATATCAGGATTCGAAATGGCGCATATGAACTCGCAGACTCTTTGGGAAATGCGGTGAAAAGAGTTGAAGGATTCTCCGATTTGATCGCGGCAAACTTGACGGCAGGATTAATTAACGCGCAAGACATAACCACCAATACACTTTCTGTGGCAAACGATTCACTTACAATTGGGGGGCAAACTCTCCGCGACTACATCGCATCCACTGTCGAAAACATACTAAATACAAGATACAAAATACAAGATACTGATTCTATTGTCTCGCCCCTTGCCTCTATTGACCAAATCCATACGAATACAATCTCCCCGCTTGCCGATAATCAAATCGATATTAAGGGCGACATAGCAATAAAAGACAAAAACAACCAAACAGTAGCAAAAATTGATACAAAAGGTGACTTAACAGTACAAAACGCCTCAATTTCCGGATCGCTTTCTGCAAATGATGCCTCAATATCAGGAAGTCTAGTTGCGGATTCTGCACGTGTTAACTCGTTAACCCTTGAACGCTTTAACAATGCAGGCGATGCCACTGTTTCCGGCACTCTATATGCCGATAAAATTCAGGCAAATTCAATAGAAGGCCTTGAAGCGCGAATTGCAAGTATTGCTTCACAAACAATTACAAGCAATTCAGTATCCAGTATTCAGTATTTAGTATCTAGCGAAAGCGCAGATTTTATTGCAAGCGTAGAAAACGGTCAATTGTCAATTGTCAATGGTCAAATGTTGGATATCGGAACGATATCCTCCGATTTCGCCACTTTTCGCGATGGCTTGATTGCCCTTGGCCCTGCCACATTCAACCAGGCAAGTGTCCTTGAGAGTTTTTCAATCGGCAGCTCCTTTATCTTTGGCCCGAATTCAATGAACACCTTGGGACTGGATCTTGAAATCCAGCCTCTGAAGCAGGGAGCTATCTCTTTCATGGCCGGTGCGGTGCGGATAAACACGGACGGAACGCTTGTTGTAAATGAAAACGCGACTTTTGCAAAGGATGTGAGTGTTCGCGGTAAGCTTTCGGCAAACATAATTTCACCTCTACCCGATCAAGACCTCATTCTGCACCTCGGACGGTGGCGAGGCAACGACCTCGACTCCTCCGAGGTGGACGGACTCCCCCGAGGTGGAAAACTCGAAGTTCAAAATTCATCGGACTCTGCTGTGCTTTCAGTTAATCAAGCCGGTGATCTCACCTCTTCAGGCTCTGGAACTTTTGCAAAACTTAATTTATTTACCCAGCCGGTTGAGGCGGTTTCAGATACGGAAGTTGTTGCAACCTCCTCTGCCGGAACCGCAATTCTCAAACGCTACCGAACAGAGCTTACTATTTCAAACCCACTCGTTACGGATAAATCGCTGATCTACATTACGCCGGTTGGAAATACAAATGGGCAGGCGTTGTATCTTTTGCGTCAAGTCCCTGCCTCGACGGCAGGCGGGAAGGAATCATTTACGGTGGGGGTTGCCGCGCCCGCAATTGCCGACATTAAATTTAACTGGATCATTGTGAATTAACCATGAAAAAAATAAACCAAAAAATATTTCTCATTATTGCTCTACTTGTCTTAATTCCTCTTGTTGCCGCTTTTGTATCAAGCAAGAACAACAAGACCAAATTGGAAAATAAAACTTTTGATCCTCGCGTTTATATCGCTGTTGTAAATGATGAAGGGATAAAACGCGAGGATTACAAAAAAAGGCAGGGACAGCGCTCCTATTTTAAAAAATGGCTTATCGAGCATAACACTACCTCAACCGTGCTTACTAAATCAGTTCTTGAAACAATGATTGAAGAAACTTTAAGTCTCAAGTTTGCCCAAGAAAATAATCTTATACCTTCACAAAAAGAAGTTGAACGAAAATATTTTGCTGCAGTCAAATCCGTAGGGACAGAAGAGCAATATTTGACAAGAATAAAAGATCTTCAGGGGCAAAATAAAGACAACATCCTAAAACAAATGGAATTTGAAATCATTCAAACGAAAATAGAGAAAAAAACAAAAATGCCATATTCCGTCTGGATTAAAGAACAAAAGATTAAGGCAGAAATAGAAAAATATGACTAAGTATAAAATACTGTATAAAACTATTTTCATTTTGTCAGTGTTCCTTTTTGTTTTTCTTGTTTTGCCAAAACAAGCCCTTGCTGTAACCTGCACCTCTGCAGGAACAGGTGATTGGAACAATACAGGCACCTGGACAGGATGTACGGGAGGAAACGGAACAACCGCCAATACTCCGGGGTCAAACGATACGGCGATAATTACAAGCAACCATACGGTTACGCTTACGGGAAATGAAACGGTCAATGCACTTCAGTTTAATGGGGCTGCTACAGCTGCTATATTAAGCATAAATAGTGGGATAACTTTAGCAGTAACTACATCAGTCACAGTTCTTGGGAATCTTGGGGCGGCAACCTCGGCAACAATTCAAGACGGGTCTGGTGCGGGGATAATTACAGCAGCCTCGTTAACAGTAGGCATTACAGGAACTTCTACCCTTAACTCATCGGTCGCTACTCTTTTTACTTCAACTGTTTCAACATTTACCATCAGCGGTGCGGTGAGCACGAATTGTCAGACCAATGGCGCAGGGAACCGTAAAAATCAAACTACCATCAATTTGAGTTCAGGCTCAATGAGTGTAACAGGCACAATCACTTTGTGTGGGACGGGTCAAGGTGCTCTGTTCCAGATGAATCAAGAATCTCAAAATGCTACACTTACAACTTCTGCGGCGACACCTTGGAGCATTACAGCACCAGGTGCAGCAACTCTTAACGGTACGGGCGCAACAGTAAATTATTCCGGTGCTGCTCAACCCATTTTGGTGGTTAATTATACAAACCTAACTCTAAGCGGAAGCGGAACGGCTACCGGTGCCGTTACGAGTGTTACTGGAGCTCTTTCAATGAGCGGCAGCGTTGCTTGGACTCAAGATGCAATAACAAGTACGATATCAAGCGTTACACTAAATGGAACTTCGAGTTTGACGACCGGTGCAAACATGACAATTTCAGGAAATCTGACTGTCGGCTCCGGAACAACATTTACAACCGGTGCCAATTTTACCCTGGCTGTGACAGGTACTACTTCCGTATCAGGAACTTTGGCTAATTCTAATACGGGGACAAAAACTTATACGGGCGCCGTGACTATCAACTCCGGAGGAAGCTTCACGAACGCCAATAATTCATCGCTTACGTTTCAGGGAGGTCTTACAAATAACAGTTCTGGCACGGTTTCTTTTGGAACTACGGGTACGACTGTTACCTTCTCAACCAACACCCAAGCTATTGCCGGAAGTCAAAGCATTACTTTTGGGGCAACTGTTGCTATAACTGGCGCCATCACGGTCACCAACAACAACAACTCGACGGTTACCGTTTCGGGGGATTTGACCGGGTCTGCCGGCGGCTCTACCTGGCAGCAGGGAACTAATTCAACCACATTGTTTGCCGGAGCGGTACTCGCCACCGGTACGCTTGATGCAAGCACTAATACTCCTAACACAGTAGAATATAGTGCTAATGGGACTCAAACAATAAAGGCACCTTCAAGCTCATATTGGCATTTGACGCTTTCGGGTACAGGCACTTCAACAAAAACGGCAGGCGCGGCATTGACAGTCAACGGAACATTCACGATCGGAGGGAACTCAACGTTTGCAGGCGGAACATCCCTTACTCATAATTTTGGTGGCAGCTGGGTGGTTAACACAACAGCCGCATCCTCTCCTTATTCGTTTACAACCTCTGGTACTGTTAATTTCAATACCCCCGGAACTCCCGCTGCGACATCTATTACTGGTTCGTCCTCGCAGACTATCGCATTTAACGTCCTTAACATAAACAACACAAGCGGTTTTAGTATTAGCAACAATATTAGTGCTTCAGGAAATCTTACCGTGGCAAATAGCGTCACTTTTACTCCGGGAGCAACAAATACAATAAGCGGCACAGGGACTCTTACAGGGAATGGAACTGTCAAGGTAACTAAAATATCGGCAACCAATGATTTTTTGCTACAGTATTCAATCAGTAATTTGACTTTGACGAACTTGACGGTTGACTACGCGGGAGTAAATCAAGGATTCAGCGATACGACTTACGGAAATGTTTTGATTAGCGCAAACTCTATCCAAACAGGCGCAGGAACCGGAACTATAGGAGGCACTTTTACGGTGGGCGCAAGCGGAGTTTTCACACCATCAAGCGGAACGACGACATTCAATAGCGGTGCCTCAATCAGCAACTCCGGAACTCTGACTTTTGCGAGCATCACTATCGCTTCGGGAGCAACGGTTACAACTTCAAGCTCATTTACAATTAACGGAACACTTACGAACAGTTCGACTGCAACTTTTGAACCCTCCGGAGGAACAATTACGATGGCAACAACCGGCTGGTCAATTGTAAATTCGGGGACGTCTCTCAAATTCAACAACCTGACCATTTCAGAAACGCCTACAATTCAACCAACCTCAAGTTTCTCCGTTAATGGAACCTTAAATGTCAATAGTACTAAAACGCTGTCTCCAACCGCCGGAACAATTACGATGACAGGAGGATCAATTGCTAATAATGGGGGAGCTGCGGCAAATCTTGAGTTTTTTAACCTGACAATAAGTGCCTCAGTAACAGCAAATAGTCAATCTTTTAATATTAAAGGTGATACTTCAATAACCGGCACTCTCACCGTATCAAGCGGAAGCGGGACAATTACTGCAAAAGGAGATGTGACGGGAACAGGAACAGTGAGTCTCACCTCGGGAACTTTTATTCAAAGCGTTGCCGCAGGCAAACAGTTTGGCCCAACCTCTACAAACGATTGGACATTTAACAATCTTACTTTCTCATCATCAACCGGTTCCCAAACTATTACGACTACAACAACAAGCACCGGGAAAGTTGTGATCGGAGCAACTCTCACGCTTTCTGCAAACACCACTCTTGACGCAGGCAACAGAACATGGAACTTGACGGCGACGGGGACCCCATTTTCTATTTCAGGTACCCTTACTCCAAACACATCAACTTTTAATTATCACGGGTCCTCATCAGGGGTTACCGTAACTGGGGCTTCATATTACAACTTGGGAGTAGGAACAAATGCAAACGGAACAGCAACTTTATTTACCTTAGGCGGAGATACAACGGTCGGGAATGTTTTAACAATTGGAGACGCAGCATCTTCAGCCAACGACACACTTGATTGTTCAACGCGCACTCTTACTCTTTCAGGCACAGGAACACCATTCAACAGAACCGCTTTTGGGCTTTTTACGGCATCAAGTTCAACTGTCAATTACACAGGCACATCCGCCGGAGTGAACATATCTGCAGAAACCTACTACAATCTCGGGGCGGGAACAACAGGAGACGCAAATACCGTAGCTTATACTTTGGCGGGAAATACAATTGTCGGGAGCGTCTTAACAGTTGGGGCGGCAAGCGGCGCGGGTACTCATTCCCTTGACGGCTCGAACCGCACATTAACCCTAAGCGCAACAGGGACTCCATTTGTAATCAATACCCAAGGAACATACACTCCTTCCACTTCAACTGTGATATACAGCGGAACATCAGCACCCGTCAATGTCGCCGGCGCTTCTTATTATAATCTTGAAGTCGGAACAACTGGTGATGGGAATACTGCGACATATACGTTATCCGCCGACACGACAGCCAGTCGCGTATTAACAATCGGAGCATCATCGGGTGCAGGGATACATTCTTTGGACGGATCAACAAGAACCTTAACTCTTTCCGGAACAACAGGCAGCCCGCTAAGTATCGGCAGCCAAGGAGCATTTACCGCTTCTAGCTCAACCGTTAACTATACCGGGAATAACACGGGTGGTGACACAACCATCAATGCAACACCAGCCTACTTTAACCTTGGACTGGGAGGGGGCTCGGCGGAAAACTATATACCTAGCACTTCCCTATCAATATCAAACGATCTCACAATGAATGCTAATGGAACACTTATCGGGACCAATTCTGTTACAGTCAATGGGAGCGTTACGGGTTCTGGTACCATTACTTTGACGGGCGGGACATTTGAACAAAGAGTTGCGGCGGCCGAAAACTTTGGAACAACGGGAGGTTCAAATCCATGGAGCTTTGTCACTCTTCTTTTCTCAAATTCATCGGGCGCCGACAGGACTATCACTACGCAGACCGGAGGAAGCGGGACAATAACAGTCTCTACTCTTCTTCAGGTAGGAAAAGCTTTGGACTCAAACCAAACAATTCTTGACGCGGGCAACAGAACTTGGACGCTGTCGGGAACAAACGGTACGCCGTTTGATATAGTATCGCCCTCTTCCTCGACTTCTCTCACGGCAAATAGCTCGACTTTTTCATATACGGGGGCAAACGGAAGCGGCGATACAACCATACAAAGCGCCACCTATAACAATCTAACACTTAATGCGTCAGACATATTCGTTCCCGAAGCCTCGCCTCTCAACATAAACGGGGATCTGACTGTCACTACCGGGACTTTGAGCATGACAACAAATGATCTTAATGTCGGATCATCAGGCATTGCAAGCTCGGGTGATATTTCGGTTGCCGGAAGTCTCACTCAAAGCGCGTCGGGAACGACAACCGTTAAAACTTCAACAGGCGGCGTAGCAAGTATCGGAGGGGCCGGAACTGTAACATTCTATAACTTAACGATTGCGCCGGCCGTCGCGGCAGAACCCACAATCACGCTTGGAACAGGCGCGTCCCAGACAATTACCGTCTCAAACGACCTAACGATTGGCAACGGAACAAATGCGGTTACGGTTACGGCTGCGTCGAACAATCCCGCGCTTGATATCAACGGGTCTGTTTCAATTTCGGCGAGCGGGACATTGACTGCCCCGGGATCTACCGGCTCCTTCAATGTAGCAGTCAATTTTACAAATAACGGAACTTTCAACCATAACTCGGGCACAGTCACTTTTGACACCACAGCAACGAGCATTCTAAACGGTTCGGGCTCCCCCGCCATAACCTTCAGCGGAATTGCATTTCCGACCGCCGCCAAGATCGTCCAATTTACCGCAGGCAAAACCTTCAGAATAAACGGGTTGTTTACTGTGACTGGGTCAGCGGGCAACTTAATAAGACTTAATTCGACATCGGCAGGATCGCAGTGGACTATAAACCACCAGGGAACAGAAAGCATAAGCTACGCTCGCGTGCAAGACTCGGCCTGCGATGGAACAAGTACGCAGATCACGCTTGATACGATGTCAGTTGATGCCGGCAACAACGGCGCCTGCTGGGTTTTCGTGATAGGAAAGAGGGTTGTCGGCAACTCAAGAATCAAGGGAAATATAAGATTTAAATAAGCCTTATCCTCGTTAGCCTCGCAAGTCTTCGACCTCCTCGAGTCTGAGTGACCTCGGAGTCGAAGACCTGAGGGCTCAGACCGAAGGGGCGAGGCCTTGCGAGCCTGACTTGGAGCCTGGGCATTGGAACTCGAACATTCCAGACCCGAAAAAGCAACTCTTCTATCAAAGCAACCGAATCTCACGAGATTGACAAATCTTACAAAATATGATATATTCTTACTGCAATGATAAATACTTCTGCTTCCATAGATGAATTACGAACAAACCTTGCTGAATTCATCGGCAGAGTGATGTATGGTAAGGATCGGGTGATTATTAAGAAGTACAATCGAGACGCAGCAGTGCTTTTAAGCATTGAGGATTATGAGAAACTTCTTGATCCAACTAAACGCTTAAAAAAAGCGCAATGGGACCAAACCGTAAGAAAACTTGATGAAATACGAAATATTATACCGCGAGGAAATCAAGCAGAACTCTCGCAAAACATTGAGAAAGCGGTACGAGAAGTTAGAGCAGGAAAAAGAAACAAAAGCGCATGATTCGAGTAGTACTGGATACCAATGTCCTAATTAGTGCGTTGATTTCAAAGTCATCTGCTCCTCAAAAACTTTATAGAGCTTTTACCAAACAACGTTTTCTTCTTATAGCCTCTCCGCTGATTTTAGAAGAGGTTGAAGATGTTATTAATAGAGAAAGGCTAATAAAGTACCATAAACTTACTCCGAAGCAGAGACGGATCATGGAACAACTAGCTGAATTAAGCTACGTTGTTCTTGGTACGGTATCATCGGAGGAATTAGTAGTCCAAAGAGATCCCGAAGATGATAAGTTCCTATGGTGTGCAATTGAAGGAAAAGCTGACTACATTATCAGTGGCGATCATCATTTATTAGATCTGAAAGAATATGAGGGCGTTAAAATACTCTCTCCGCACGATTTTCTAACAATTCTAGAGAAGAATCAATAACTCTCTCTTAGCCTCGAGTCTCCGACCTCCTCGAGTCTCCGACCTCGGAATCGAAGACCTGAGGGCTCAGACCGAAGGGGCGAGGCCTTGCAGACTACTCAATTTATTTTAGACCACATTGATTATGCAAAAGAGCTAGACAGAATAAAACACTTTATTCTGGAAGGGAAAGCGGACGGCTTAAATCTTAAATCTACCAACCGATGGTCAACCTTTGGGCAATGGCTCGCCCATAACTTTTCGGCTTAAATCCCACTTTGAAAGCAATATAAGTGCAGGGTAGGATCGCATGTTAGTTCCCCCAAATCAGTCCAATAGGTGGCGGATGTGCACTGACCAGTCATACCTTGGTTTGACGAAACCGCAGATGACCAATTCGTGCAATCCCAAATTGGAGTCTCCGAGCAATATTGATGTAGAATCCCTCCCGATGTAGTGCACGTCCACACATATGTGGAACCACAATCGGCGCTACCATTTTCATTCCTATTGATGGAGTTATCTATGCTGCCATCCGTTAAGTCGGCCCAGTTGTTTACTGTTACGGTTGTACCGTCTGTTTCTCTCCATTCAGCGCTGCCAGCGCCAGCACTGGCGCATGCTGATAAGCCCCTATCCCTTGGCTCCGTAGTGGCTGATTGTGAGATCCAGGCTGTATACGTGCCGCCAAGGCCAGCGGCGTTTGCCCGCGCCTGACACTTGCTGTCAGCCCCAGTAACTCCGCCTAAATTTCCAGTATATGTTGTGCTGGTGGAGAAGGCATACAGATAGTTTCTAGCCGAATAGCCGCTAGGCAAGGAAGAGCCGGAACATACCTGCTGGGACGCGCCAAAGGCGCACGAACTAAAAGCGTAGCCAGTCAGGTTCTGATATTTTGTGCCATCAGAATCCAGACAGTCGCTTGAGCCAAGCTGCTGGCCATATACCAAACCCCTGTAGATTCCGGTGTAATCCATATAATAAGTTCTGCCGCTCACCGTAGTAGAGTTACCCACGCACCATTGCTCACTGCCGCTTGCAATATAACCATCTTGATCTGCATCTAAAGCTACACCGTTGTAGGTTAGCCAAACATTATTCCTTGTGTCGTCGCAGTCGGTGCCGCTAACGCTAATTAGGCGACAGGTGCTTGCGGAATTTTTGGCATAAGCGGAACCGGCTGTTGTGCAGGCGCTGTTGCCCCAGGTGGAAATGGTTTGGCATTCCGAGCCAGCGCTTGCGCCGTAACCGTCGGCGTCGGCGTCGGTATAGTAGGTTCTGGTAGGCTGCAAGGTGGAATCGCTGTCGTTGCAGTCGGTAGAGCTTACTGAGCTCATCAGGTTTCGTCTCCTCCCATTTGCCGGTGCGTTATCTTGAGCAACTTGGGTAGTTGAGGCGGGATAGTTATCTGAATCGGCATCTGTCATCCATAAATTGGTTTTTTTTAGCTGTCCCGTTGAGTTAATAATGATAGAACCATTTACCGTAATACTCTTGCCGGAATTCCAAACAACGGTTTGACCGGCATTTATTGTCAATGTAGTGCCATTATTTATTGTGAGATTTCCGTTATCCACTCCATCTACGGTTCCTGAGAAGTTACACGAGGATGAAACAGTGTAATCTCCTCCGGCCGGAATGCTAGAACAAGCCGCGGCATAGGCTTTATCCCCGGTAAATAGTAAATAGAAAATAGTAAATAGAAAAAAACTAATAACTAATAACAACCTTTTATTTCTCATGCGCTCATCTTACCGTAAGATCAACGGAAGACTCATTACCTTTATCGTCTTTTGCCTGAAAGGTAATCATAAAGTTAAAGTTGTACGAGTCATTAACGCTCCATTCCCCCATCCATGCCCCGTCTTTATTGGTTCCCGAGGAAAGAGACAGGGGATGTTCCTCCGCTTTATTATCTGTTTTAATAATTGTGACCGCCTCTGTAACGTTCCCTGCCTTATCTCGAACTTTAAGATTTACTTTTTGCATTCCCTTCTTGGGATCAATGGTTGAAAACCACACTTCGTACATAACCGGCGTTGCATCTTTTTGGCTTATTGAGTAGGTTTGCGGACCCTGAGCCAGAGGAACTGGCGTAGGGGTGGGAGTGGGCGAGGGAGTTGGAATACTGCTTGGCACGCTCCCGGCGGGAGTATTGTTTTGGACGGTAATCCGAGGCCAAGCTATGCTTTTTTCCTTAACGGCAATCAACGCTATCCCCAAAACAAGAACGACAATAACGGCAGAAGCACCGGCAATAATAAAAGCGGTTTGATTTCTAATAATAAAATCTTTAACTCCCTGAACTGTCATTTTCTTTCTTTTAATCTTCTTCTTACTCACATTCCTAAGAAAATTGCTGCTCTAACTTTAATTAAGAAATAAATCCAAAAAAATGTCAAGAGTAGGCAAGGGGTACCCCTGCCGTTGGCGAGACTAGGGGGCGTCTGAGCAATCCACCCCGTCACAATTTGAAGTACAGTAGCATTGCGTTGGTCCGCCGTTCCATGTGCACTCGGGCTGTCTGTCTCTGAAGGTATTGCAATTCCCCGTACTGCAGGCATAAGGCGAATTTGGATCGCCGGGACCACAGGGATTTCCGGGTGTAGGCGTTGGTCCGCCGGGAGTAGGAGTTGGCCCGGGGGTTGAGGTAGGAGCGGGAGTCGAGGTTGGGGGAACCGGGGTTGAAGTAGGAACTATTGGTGTGGGGAATGGATTATCCCGCAGATACTCGCAATCTATATCTCCTGATAAAATGCAAAAATTATACTTTGTACTCATTGAAATACGAACAGGAGGATTGCGGGTAAGACAAGACTCCCGAGCAATACATAATTGCTTTGTTGGTCTGACCAAATGGGTATATAAAATATTCCATTGAGGGCAGGAAACTGTCTCTTCCGTCTGATAAATATAACAGTATCCTGTGCGTGGACACTCGGGATCCTGGGGGACTTTTTTCATATAGATAACATTGCCCGAACTCCACTCTTGTCCAAAAGGAACTGATGCCGGATAACAGTTAAAGTCGTTGTAATATGAATCAAGAGCGCTTCTTATTTGCGTTAAGTCTTGCTTCCTCTGACTATCCCGTGCCTTATCAAGCTGCCATTTTGGATTAAAAGAGAGGGTAACCGCGAAAACAAAAACCGCAAAAATTGCAATTGACACAACAAGCTCAACAAGAGTAAACCCAGCATTGGGTTGAGTTTCTAAATGTCGAATTTTTTGTGGAGACATAGTTTGAGAATATATAAATTCGTCTCTTGCTGTCAATGATATATCATTCTTGAATGCAACCCCTACACTATTTTCCACGATCGTGGAAGTTTATGTAGGACAAAGATGAATCGTCAGATTCAATAACTGCTACCCAACTTTCAATATCCAAATCTTTTATTAACTTACGAAGCTTATCTGTCACATTTTGCTTAGACACCCAAACACTTCTCTGCCAAGACTTAAACCCCCAATCCCTAAGTCGCCTCCTAAAAAGATCCCTAATCCTTCTTTTCTTTTCCGGAATGTCCCATATGATAATTCTATACCTACCGTCCCAAGCCTCTTTTCTCCCCAGAAAATCTTTGCCTAGCTCGCTAAGTTTTAAAATTGTTTTTCCCTGCTCATCCATCTCCTGCTCAATAAGCCCATTTCTTCTTAGTCTTCTAATTGCTTGCGCCAATGAGGATTGCTTCGCATTAGAAGGCAAATTAAGCATAGATCTCATCTGGCCAGAATACGAAAAAGCCTCAAGACCTTCAACCATCCCCTCTAAAGACAGAAGGACCCAGTAACCTAAACTTCCCTTTCTAACCTTCATACTTATTTAAACGGTACCATAAAATTACATTAAAGTCCACGATCGTGGAGTTTTATGTAATGTTAAATTTTATACTTGACATTATATTTCGTATTGCTTAAAGTAGACATGTTATGCTCGAGAAAGACACTGTTTCCTACATTGACACTATCTCAACATTTATTATTTCTCTCACTTTATTTTTTCTTCCCTTATTTTTTCTTCTCAACACAACAGACTTTTTCATTATTCCAAAACAGCTTTTAATAATTGGGGCAACACTTATTTTAATAATTCTCTGGGGAGTAAAAGTTCTTTTAGCAAGAAAAATTATCCTAAATGCAAGTCCTCTCAACTTGCCAATTGCTGTTTTTGCAATAACCATTCTGGTTTCATCAATTTTATCCAAAAACAGGTTTGACGCTTTGATTCAAGTAGTGCCTGTATTTTTTGCAGTTCTTTTTTTCTTATCACTTGTAAATAATATTCGTGAGAGAAAATCTTTCTCAATTGTCTTGTCCGCTTTTGTTCTGGGCGCCGCCCTCTCCTCTATTGTTACAATTGCTTATTACTTCAAATTCTACTTTCTCCCTTTTGCGAGCCTCCAAAATCAATTTTTCAATACCTTTGGGTCAATTACTCAACAGCTTATTTTTTTAATTCCGGTTTTTGTCATATCCCTCTTCTACCTTTTGCAAAAGATAGGATTCCCAAGAGTAAAATTCGGGCAAGATTTAAAAACCGATTTTGGCTTCTTTGTCCAATTGCTTTCCGGAGTAACGATTTTGGCCGGGCTTATTCTCATTGCTTATCAAATCATAGCTTTGCCAAATAAGCCGATTGTTCTTCCTTATATATATGGCTTTCAAACCGCGGCTGCCGCGATAAGCCAGGAAGCCCAAAGATTTATAGTTTCCCTTCTTTTTGGCTCAGGTTACGGGACATATCTCGTGGATTTTACACGATTCAAACCACCATCTTTTAATCTTGAGCAAAACATCTGGAATCTGACCTTTTCATTTTCCTCTTCATATTTCCTTGAATTGATTGCTACAGTAGGAATTCTTGGAGCACTCTCTTTTATTTTTATTCTGGTTTCTCTTTTTAAGACGAGAGCGCCCCGAAACCCTCTTTTTGCTGCTGCCATAGCATCTTTCGCATTATCCTTCCTTCTTCCTTTCGCATATATTGCAGTAGTTGAGTTGTTCATTCTTCTTGCAATTTATGTCTCTTACCTTAATATAAGCGAAGATAAAAGAGTTTATGATGTAGTGCTCACACTTGTTGCCTCAAAAAAGGGACTATTTTCATTTGAGGCGTTGTCGGAGGGTTCCCATAGTGAAGCCGGAGCAGAAAGTCCAATTTTGCCCGCGGTTGTGATTCTTTTTGTGGCTATTTTTACAGGGTTTTTTGGATTCTGGGTTCTGAGGTTCACCTCATCTGACATCAAGTTTGCCGAATCTTTGCGCCAGGCATCTTTAAATAATGCTCAAAAGACATATGATCTTCAGACCCGCGCAATTTCGGATTTTCCTTATAGAAGCGACTATCACAGAATTTTCTCCCAGATGAATCTTGCTCTTGCCAATTCGCTTGCTCAAAATTTGAAAGACCAAAACCAAAATACTCAGCTACAGCAAAACTTCCTGGCGCTTCTTCAGCAAAGCATAGGCAGCGGCCGGTCTGCTGTAATTCTTTCCCCTCAAACATCTTTAAACTGGCAGAATCTTTCCCAGATATATCGGGCCCTGATTAATGTTGGACAGAATGCCGAGCAGTTCGCGGTTGCTTCGCAAAACCAGGCAATTGCTCTTGACCCTTATAACCCGCTGCTTTATATCCAGCTTGGAGGCATTTACTATCAGATGAAGCAGTATGATCCGGCTCAGAACCAGTTTCAGGTGGCTGTAAATCTCAAGCGCGATTTCGCGAATGCTTATTATAACTTGGGCCATGTTTTGGAGGAGAAAGGTGCGCTTGAAGAAGCCCTGCTTAATTATCAGATAGTCAGACAATTGTCATCTGGGGACAAGCAAAATCTTGAAAAAATTGAGGGGGAAATAAAGGCGCTTGAGGCAAAAATAGGTGAAATTAAAAAAACAGCCAAAAAAGTTGAATCTGAAACAGAACAGACTCCTTTATCAATCTCCTCTCCGTCAACAAACATTCCTCCAATTAAACCTCAAATTAAAATATCCCCTCCTCCGCAAACAAACCAAGCCACAGGATCAGCGAATAGTAACAACTGACAACTAACCATTGACAACTGACCAAAAGTCAGATGTCAGATGTCAGTTGTCAGTGGTCAACTGTACCTTACTGAACTACCGTTAGAGGATTAAGAAAGCCCGGCGCGCCTCCGCGCACCTCCCAGTGAAGATGAGGACCGGTTGTTCTTCCTGTTAAACCAACCCATCCAATAACGGTTTTTCCGGCAACCACAGGATCACCCGGCGCAACATTCGTTGCGGACATGTGCGCGTATAGAGTTGAATAGCCGTTGTCACCGGAGATTATGACATGCGTTCCGTACCCGCCGTTCCATCCCCCATTAAAGACTTCAGACGCTACGCCTGATTGGCCTGCAATAACCGGCGATCCAAGCTCCGCCCCAATGTCCAGGGCTTTATGGTACCAGGAGAAACTTTGATTAATGGTTCCTCTAACCGGCCATGTAAACCCTCCGGAGAAAATGGTAGCCGGTCCTGATGCAATATACTGTCTTCTCACGATTTTTGGCGCCTCTTCAGGCTTGACTCCTTCGGGAACAATCAAAATTTGGCCTTCAACAAGGGAAAATGTCTGGGGATTTGCGAAATCGTTAAAGGGAAAATCAGCTATGGCCTGGGCTTGGGCCCCGTATTTTTTGGCAATTGAATAAACAGTGTCGCCACGGATCACCTTATGCGCCATTCCCGTGACAGGAAGTATTTCAAGCTCATCCCCTGCCGTAATTGAGTCGCTTCTCAAGTCATTTGCCCATTTAACCGTTTCTTCCGAGATTCCGAATCTTTTAGCAATTGTTGAGATTGTATCTCCATTCTGAACCCGATAGGTAATAATCTTGTCCCTCGGTTTTTCACTTGTTTCCGTATTAAATACATCGACTGTCGCGATTGAAGAATCTGTACCTTGCGCAAAGGTTAGGTTTTGATTTTCTCCAAAAAAATTGGCGTCTGAAATAAAGGGAGAAACAATCGCGCCGGCTGTCAAAACAGCCATGGCGGCAAGGTGAAGAAAAAGCCTGTTTCTTTTCCCACGCTTAATCAAAACGCTTCTGACCATGGTATTTTTTGACCCTTCAAAGCCTTCGGAGAAAATTAAGATTTTGTCTTTAAAGTAGATCTTCAGAAAAGAAACAAAATGCCTGAATTCGGAGATCGTCAAATTATAAAAGTCGGGATCGGTGAGTTTTGACAGCATAAGACTCAGTTCGGGCAGAAATTTTTTCATAAAACCGAAAAGGGAGTAAGTAGTAGATTACCAAAAAAGGGAAGCAAAAGCAAACAGGTTTATTCTCCCTTTCCAAAAGTTGCGAGGAATTTTTGATTATCTTCGGTTTTGGAGAGGCGCTCTATTAAAACCTCTGTCCTCTCGTCCGGACCTAAAACATCGAGCATTCTTCTCAAAGTCACAACCTTCTTTAGGGTTTCATCATCAAATAAAAGCTCCTCTGCCCTTGTGCCTGATCGTTCAGCATTGATTGACGGGTATATTCGCCGATCAGCCAGCTTGCGGTCCAGATGAACCTCCATGTTCCCCGTCCCCTTGAACTCTTCAAAGATAAGATCATCCATTCGGGAGCCCGTATCAACCAAGGCCGTACCAATAACCGTGAGCGAGCCGCCCTCTTCACAATTCCTGGCCGCGCCAAAGAACTTTTTGGCAGGATATAAGGCTGCCGGATCAAATCCGCCGGTGAGCGTACGGCCGGAGGGGTCAATTGAAAGATTATACGCACGAGCAAGCCTCGTGATTGAATCAAGAAGAATTACTACATTCACGCCACGCTCAACTAAGCGCTTGGCGCGCTCCATGGCAATCTCGGCTATTGTTGTTTGGGTCTCCGGGGATTCATCGAAATTCGAGGCTACAACCTCACCTTTGACCGAACGGCTTATGTCTGTAACCTCTTCGGGCCTCTCCCCAATTAACACTGCCATAAGGTGAACTTTTGGATAATTACTTGAAATTCCTTCCGCTATATTCTTCATGATCGTGGTTTTTCCGGCCTTTGGGGGGGAAACTATCATGCCTCTTTGCCCGAATCCTATTGGTGAGATAAGGTCAATTATCCGTGTTGAGAAAGGTAGTTTGCCTGTCGCAAGCCTTATCTGTTCTTTTGGATAAATAGGCGTTAAATCATCAAAATGAAGCCGTTTAATTGAGCTCTCAGGATCTTCTCCGTTGACCTTTTCAATTTTCAGGAGGCCAAAATAGCGTTCGTTGTCTTTGGGCGGCCTACCAATTCCCTCAACAAAATCACCGGGCCGAAGCCAAAATCTTCTTATTTGGGAAGCGGAAATGTAGATATCACGCTCGGAAGCCCTGAATTTAGGGCGCAAAAAGCCATGCCCTTCATGCTGAATGTCAAGAATCCCTGAAACAGGCACGGTATTTTCTTGCGGGCCGGAAACAGGCATGTCCTGCCTGGCATCCGAATAATCCCTTGAAAAATCCCGGGAGTCGGCGCGCCTGTACTTTGAAGGCGCCGGTTCAGACCCAGATACTTTAACTGCTTCATCTTGAGGCATAATTTCTTCAACCGTAGTTTCTTTTATGGTCTTTTTTGTAGGCATGATAGAAAGTTAAAAGTTAAAAATTCAAAGTTAAAAATTCAAAGTCTAAATTAAAACTATATTCGTGAGAAATTGCTTGCGTAAACAGGAAAGAATTCCGAAGCATGGTTATTTAACCATCTTTTGCTTCCTTTGTCAACCCCGATTTTATCGGGGTCAAGAGAGAAACCGAAACCGAAGCGCAAATGGTTAAAACCATTCAACCATATAGCCATTTACCTATTTCCCCCAATCATACTATCCTTAACTATAAAGCAATATGATTAAAAGTAAAATAAAAGATCAAATATAAAAATCAAATCCGATTTAATCGGATTCAAAAATAAGGAATATTTTATATTTAATATTTCATATTTTATTTTGCTTCTGAACTATAGGCTTGACAAGTATTTTAGTTTATGTTAGAATCGCCCAAATTGCTAATTTATTCCGATTAAATCGGAATTTATATTACCATTATCTTACTTTTCTTTAATTAAAAAGATAGAAAATAATGGTAATAATTAAAAAAAATATATTTATGAGAAAATTATTTGTTCTCTTTGGTCTTTTAATCGCGCCTTTGGTTGCCGCGCCGATTGTCAGTGCGGCAGGGCAAAGTCAGTGTCAAATAATTTACGGCGGCGGGGAAGTTTGTCCACCTCAACAAGTTAAATTCACCATAAATAAACTGGTACAAAGACTAACAAAAGGCGGAGAGTTTTTTGAAAATATGACTCTTAATGACCTAAGGCTTTCTCCCGGACAGAATGTAAATTTCAAAATTGTGATCGAAAATACGGGAACTACTGATATTACAAACCTTAATGTTGTAGATACCTTTCCGGATCAGCTTTCTTTTGTTGCCGGAGTGGGCAATGCCAGTGTCGGAGCCAAACAAATAAGCTTTGTGGTCGGCAAGATAAACCGTGGGCAAAAAATGGAATTTGTTATAACTGCCAAAGCGGCAGACGCGGCAGGCTTGCCCCAAAACCAGGCAATAGCTTGTGCTGTTAATAATGTAAGAGCCACGGCTCCGGATGGTTCGACAGCCGAAGATAATGCTCAGGTTTGTATTGAAAGAGGAATAGTCGCGGTTCCTACTCCTCAGATTTTTCAGAAACCAACCGTTAGTCAAATTCCATCTACGGGTCCTGAACTTTTAGGTCTTGTCGCGCTTATTCCTACGGGACTTGCAGGAATCTATCTTAGAAGAAAAGCAAGCTAATCCCGCTTTGCGGGATTGCTCCTTGAGGCAGGAGAAAGCAGTTTCAGGCTAATAAATCCACCAAAACCCCAAACACCCCTAACCGCCCCAATTCAAAACAACACTGAAACCACTCTCCCCGACCTTAAAAGGTGATTGTCATTCTGAGCGAAGCAAAGAATCTTTGTTTCGCGATGACATGTATAACCTTAAGGAAGGAAATTTTCCTAGCGATAGACATAGGGCTAGCTCAAGTCTAAAAGCATGACTAGTAGCTATTATCTAGTATCTAGTTGCTAGGTTGTTCTTTAACAAAAGGTATACAGGAAAATTATTCGTTTGCGTAGTCCTGCTTTTTTCCGCCAAAGGCGGATCAGCCTCTGGCTGAAAAGGACGAAAAACGGATAAATTTTTAATTAAATAGGCAAAACCCACACAAACCTTCACGATCGTGGAAGTTAATGTGGGATTAACCGCTCTAAAAGCGGTTCTACTTCAGGTGTCGGGTACCGCGTACCGTGGGATGAAACTGCGCACGGTGCGCGATCTCCGACACTTGTCGAGAGATATTCAAATATATAGGAGGAGAAAATGTATATGTGGCAACTCTTGAGCTACCTCGGTATTTTTCTCTTTGGTTTGGGGATAGTTATATCTTATAGTGGAGGGAGAGACACCACGCTTCTGGTAGGAATAGGATTCGCGGTCTTTGGGAATCTGAGTTTTAATATATGGAGGAAAGGATGAAAAGGTCATTCAGGCGGACCCGAACCATGGCAGTACCCAGGAGACAGTTCAAGCCTAGGCGAAGGAGGGGAATGGTGACTACCATAGGAAGCAATGAGCGATGGTTACAGGCCATCATCTTGTTGATGATGATAGGAGGTACGATCACGGCTATCTTTCTTGGGACGTAACTGGGACAACCGAATAATCGGAGAACCCGCAAGGAGGCAGAATGGCTACTAACAAAAGAAATAAGTCACGTCGAATTCGTTATAATAGGGATCCCAGGATAAAACCAGGAAAAGACGGTCGTCAAGAAAAACGCGAGTGGCGTCCGGGCTATTTTCCAAGATCTAAGAAGCGAGGTCGCCATCACCCTAAGCCAGGCACAAGACGAACTGACATACATTAGGAGGAGGACGCACATGACATGGACCTGACACGCAAACTGAATAGCGCGCCGTAATAAAAATTCCTTGCTTTGTGCGGGGTAAAATCGGCGGCAAATATCGGCAGGCATTAGCCTTCACGTGAGAATGTGGAGAGACCCTAGAAGGGGGAACAAGTCAGTGAGCAACCCATATAGAGATCCAGGCATGGGCGATGTGATCGGCTGGATGTTCAAAGGCTGGGGACTGCTCATCTTGCTGATAGTCCTGGCCGGTTCCATCTCAATCGGTCTGTGGGCGTTCGGAGTTGGTACGGCTGATATATTTGGCCGCGGTGAAGCACGTAAGCAGATCCAATCTGCCGAGTTCCGCATCAGCGCCTACCAGACATTCTTCAACCAGTGCGCAGGAATCCAAGGCCTCGAGAAAAGTCTGGACGCCTCATTCGAGCAACTGAAGACGGCTGAGACCACAGCAGATCGTGCCCGCATCAACCAAAACATAGCCGGTGTCCAATCAGCTCATGGACAGGCAATCGCCAAGTACAACGGCGACGCCAGAAAGGACTACACGATAGGACAGTTCCGAGACAACGACCTACCATTCCAAATTCCTGACAATGGTTATCCGGAAGGAGGTAAAACGTCATGTGGAAGCAGGTAATTATAGCACTTGCTCTACTTGGGCTGGCTCTTGGGAGCTTTGCCTGCGGCCCCAAGCCGACCCCCACACAGCAGCGTGAGGCGAGCATAAAGGCACGAACAGAGGTCTTCGCCAACGCCGAAGCCATTGCGCCTCTGCCCCAACCACAGAACTTCCCGCTCCGCAAGGCCCTAGTGGAGTTCACTGAGCGTGAAGACCTGATCAACCATCCGTGGTATACTTACATCTTAGGCCAAAATGGCAACGTCGTTGGCTACTACGTGACCAAGACGGTGCCGATCAGCACGTGCAACTTCCTGTCCTCGACCGAGGTGGTAGACAGCACGACTAACGGCAAGGTGGTACTAACTGCCCCATCCCTCGATGGTATCTACTACGGTGGCGCAGGTGCATCCGCTAACTGCGGATTCTTCTTCTTCGACTACGCCACGAACGCGATGATCTCGCTTTCGCCAGGTGTACTGTTTTTCTCAAGCGACCAGCCACTACGGTTGGAAGCTGCCCCTATCCTGGTGGAGACAACAACAAGAAGGTGAGTAAAGAAGGAAAACGCACATGACATGGACCTGACACGCAAACTGAATAGCGCGCCGTAATAAAAATTCCTTGCTTTGTGCGGGGTAAAATCGGCGGCAAACTCGGACAGCCTGCCCTCCGATTCATCGGATGAGAGTTCAGTTCAGTCTAAAGGAGGCAAAAGGTGGCACAGCAAGCTCAACCCCAAGGTTTCCGGTGGAGTCAATGGCTCCCTGCAGCAGTGACATTCGTCGTTGTCCTGCTCTTTGTCTGGCCGGGCTTTGCCCTAGGTTATCCCATCTGGGAAGTTGGCGAGGACAACAGTGGCAAGGGCATAACTTATGTCTGCCAGGACGGCCGCCAGGTTCAAAACTTGAGCGACTGCAACCGGGTAGCTCAGCCCACGCCCAGCCCGGCTCCGGCGACCACACGGGCCCCGGCGCCAACCCAAGCTCCTAGGCAAGGGACGACCACGACGACCACCACCGGCACGCAAGCAACGGCCGCTTTTCCAAAGACGGCGCAGGAAGCAGCATCTCTCTTCGGGGGCGATGCCTCTCGTTGGGAACCGACTGCTGATCCTGGCGGATGGCATCTCCGGGAAGAACCGTTCTCGATCCTCCTGAACCCTAAGGGCTCCCTCGCAGAAGGATACTTCGACACGAAGCCGGGCAAGAATGCCCAGTGCTTTGCGTTCGTCGTACCCATGGGAGTCCAAGGCGCAACCGTCTGGAACGAGCCGGGCACGCGGGAAAACGCACAGAAGCTGCAGGCCAAAATGGCTATTCCTAAGTGGGATGATGGCCAGACGCATCCGTGCGAGGTCATGGCGGCGCCGTAACAGCCCTCCTTCCAGCTCATTACAAGGGAGCGTTGACGGTTCGAGTCGGAAACTTGAACTAATCCCGATTTGTCGGGATCACTCCTTCCCTTCGGGGACGCGCCATTCGGCACATCCCGTTGGGAAAATATCGTCAAGGTTCGAACCAAGTCTCTCAAAGGAGGAGACAATAATGACCAGGAAGAAGGTCGAGGAAATGACCGAGCAGGAATTGCTCAGGCATATAGCCAAAGAGCTAGGAACTATAAGGACGCTCATAGAGTGGGTTCTGGGAGGTGGCATAGGAGCCCTTTTCTTCCTCATTTACCTCTCCATTCGCCTATTAGCCTGAATCGATCGTGAATCGAACATCCAAACCTTGCGTATTGCATGCGAGGCAAAAGATGATCGTGAACGATTTGGCTCAGAGGAGTAAAGTACGCTCGTGTGGAGTGGAAGTTTCGTCAATCGACGATCCGTTCGCTTCACGCGAACAACTTCTACCCATCCTGTATACCTTTACTCTTAAGCCCAACAGTCAAACTGGTGGTCTTAAGAGTAGTTAAAAGTTCAAAGTACAAAGTTAAAAGTTGCAGTTTAAAATTTAAAATTTTGAACTTTGAATTGTAATTTTGAATTTTTAACTTTTAATTTTTGATTTATATGCGAAGCATAAGTTTCATCATTCCCGTTCACAACGAGAAAAAAAGACTTAAGAAAATATTCGAAGCCTTGAAAGAGGTGGAATTACCCCGTGGACTTGGGCTTTCCGAAGTAATATTTGTTGATAACGGATCAACTGACAAAACTTTTTTAAAGCTTGCGGATTTTGCCCGGGAAAATGGGAACATAAATATTTCGATAATTAGCTATAAAACCAAACTTCCGGCAAAAAAAGTTTTCCTTGAAGGTTTAAAAGCTTCCAAATCTCACTACACTATTCTTTTAAATAAAGACCTCTCAAATTTAAAACAGGAATTGAATAAATTAAAAATAAAGAAAGTTCCAAACAAAAATAGCTTAGCCCAAGAGGAAAATATTGAAAAATTAATAAAAAATTACAACAAACCGGAATCCCTTTTGGTTATTTCAAGTTACCCAAAGAAACAAGAAACCTACAGCAATGGGGTTTGTGCAGTGGCATCTTTTACAAAAAACACAATTTCCTCGCTTTCCAAAATACAAAAATTCAAAAAAATTATAGTTTTAACAATGGTACTTGATAAAGAGGAAGTTTATGAAGAAAACGGAATACTTGTTGTGCGTTGTTTTAGGAGAAATAACCCTTTTTCATATTTTGACCTTTTTAAAAAAATAAGATTATTTAATGTGACGCGTAAAGTGCTTATTGAATTTGAATTTGCATCTTTTGGAGACACCAAAGCAACTCTTGCAATCCTGCCACTGGTCTGGTCTCTTTACTTTTTAAGAAAAGATGTAACTATTGTTGTCCATCAGGTTGTTCTTGACCTGAATAAACTGGGGGGGCATATAGGAATCTCCTCCAGAAAAATTCTTTCATATATATTTAATCCTGCTCTTATGCTTTATTACAGGTTACTCTCATATCCCGCAAAGAATATTGTAGTACTTGAGGAAGACTTAAGAGAACGGATTTCAACAATTGTCAGGCCTGAGAAAGTGCATTTTGTTCCTCATGGAGTTCCGAAAGTTCAAATGCATAATCTTAAAAAACGCGCGGCAAGAAAGTTATTGGGTATTGAGGACGAAATAATAATTCTCTATTTTGGTTACCTAACCTGGTATAAAGGAGTTGACTTCCTTATAAGGACATTCATTGGGAAAAAAAGGCTCAATGGGAAAAAGATAAAACTTATTATTGCCGGGGGGCCAAGTTTTACTCAAGAAAAAAAGCCCCACTACAAAAAATTTATAACTACAATACAAAACATGATGAAAAAAGCACCTTCCAATGTAAAATTTACAGGCTTCGTGGAAGAAAAGGATATACCTCTCTACTTTAGCGCTTCCGATTTAGTTGTTCTACCATATAGAGCTTTTATCTCATCCTCCGGTCCATTGTCTTTTGCGCTTGCTTTTAACAAACCATTCCTTCTCTCTGAAGCTTTAGGAGACATTCTGCATAGCCGGGATATAGAAGAATCAATAAAAAAAATAGGCCTAACAAAAAAAGACCTTCTGTTCCGGCTTAACCAAAAAAGCCTTATCAAGAAAATAAGACTATCACTTGAAAGAAGACAATACAAAAAACTTAAGGAATTAAGCACTCTTCTTGCTAATAAAAGGTCCTTTAAGAAACTTGCGGCATCTTATGATAAAGTGTTAACAACCGAACCTGTCAAAACAAAAAGGTTCTTTTTTATACCAATATTAAATTACCGCATATATGTATGATGAAAAAACACGCACTGCCTCTTCTTGTAATTTCTTTTATCTTCCTGCTTCTTCTAATTAATAATTTTTCTCCGGATAAGTTTCTTGTTGGATGGGATAACCTTTTGCCTGAGTTTGATTTCAAAACCAACATTGGCCGTTCTATTTTCTCAGGGTGGCAAGAGTATCAAGGTTTGGGGCTTGCTCCGGGAAACGGGCATGCCGCGGACATTGTCCATCAACTCATTCTTTTGTTTGCTTCCCTGATTCTACCGCTCAATCTTCTAAGACCCTTCTTTGTTTTCTTAACACTTTTCTTAGGAGGAATAGGAACTTATTTCCTCTCAAGCTATATCCTAAATAGAATACAGAATACGGAATACAGAATACGGAATACTAAAATTCCCGCTCTGGTTGCGGGAATTTTTTATACCCTTAATCTTGGGACTATTCAAAATTTTTATGTTCCATTTGAACCTTTCATCACTCATTTTGCCGCCCTCCCCTGGCTGCTATTGTCCGCCCTTTGTTTTATTAAAAAACAAAGTCCTCGTTCTTTAATATTTTTCATAATAGTCAATATTCTTGCTATTCCTCAGGGACAAGTACCGACAGTTTTTATTGTCTATATTTCTGCCCTGTTAATTGTCCTTTTTAATGTTGGAATAAGAACCCGACAATACCCGGCAAGTATCAAGGTCCTTCTTATAACTTTTATCTTAAATGCCTTTTGGTTACTTCCTTTCCTATTTTTTACTCTGACTAATGCTCAGGTAGTTTTTGATGCCAAGATTAACCAGATGGCAACTGAAAATGTTGTTTTGCAGAATAAGGAGTTTGGAGGTTTTGTTGACACAATGCTCCTTAAGGGATTTTGGTTTAACAATGTTGATCCCAATCTTAACGGTGATTTTGATTATATGCTTGCCCCTTGGCGCAACCACTTCTCAAACCCTTATATTGTCCTGGCAGGCTTAATGCTTTTTGGAATAATGCTCTTGGGATTTTTCTCTGTAATTTTGAATTGGAAATTGGAAATTGCCCGCCCCGCTTCGCTTGGCGAGGCAGGGGGAAATTGGAAATTCAAAGCTGCTTTTGCAGCTTTGTTCCTCTTCTCTTTCACTATGCTTGCAACAAACACTTTTCCTTTTTCTTTTATTGATGAGATTTTTCGCAAAATCCCATTATTCGAACAGGTATTCCGCTTTCCCTTTACCAAATTTTCAATACTTGCAGCCCTCTCCTATTCAGTGATGCTCGCTCTTGGAATTTCAATAATATTGAAATTCCTTGACGATAGAATATGGAAAATAGGAGATGGTGGTAGAAGTTTGAAGATAGAAGATCGAAAACTCAACTATCCTCTATTATCTATTTTCAAAAAACTATCCTCTATTATCTATTTTCTACCGTCTGTTGTAATTATTGCTATTATTTTCCTGATTGCTCTCCCCGCCTTCCAAGGCCATCTTTTTTATGACAAGTCTCGGATTAATATTCCAAAAGAATACTTTGATACCTTTGAGTTCTTTAAAAAACAGGACCAAAATACAAGAATCGCAAACCTCCCCCAGCCTACCTTTTGGGGGTGGAATTTTTACAGATGGGGATATGGGGGTTCGGGCTTCTTGTGGTATGGAATAAAACAGCCTATCCTGGACAGGGCCTTTGATGTTTGGTCCCAAACTTCCGAAAACTATTATTATGAACTCTCCTCCGCCCTCTATTCAAGAAACCCAAAAGCTCTTCAAGATATTTTTAACAAATACCAAATTTCTTTTATTCTTCTTGACAAAAATATAATCTACCCTAATTCACCCAAATCACTATTTTATGCTGAGACTGAGGAGTTACTTTCAAAAATTCCAAACATTCAGGGTGTTGCCCAATTCGGGAATATAAAAATATATAAACTTGAAACAAAGGATAAAGTAAATTCTTTTATTTATACAAAAGGCCAACTTCCCCAAATTGATTCCCCTTTCTGGAAAAGCAGTGATCTTGCCTATTCAACATTCGGGAATTATGTTTCTGTCAAATGTCAATTGCCTGCACTGAGCGGAGTCGAAGTGTCAGATGTCAGTTGTCAAATGTACCCCTTCGGTTCCCTTTTTTCACTCAAGACAGAAAAGGAGAAGGAATTTACCCTGGAAAACCAAAAAGATTTTATTGAGGTTTCAGGAGATATTGAAGTCAAAAAAGACTCTTTCTTAAAAATACCTTCTTTCTTTAAGTCCCAAAAAAGTATTGCTTTTGAAATATCAACCATACTTGATAATGACGGAAATACTGTCATTTCAGCAGCAATTAAAACCCCGGGAGTATTTCTTGACAGGCAAAAAATGTGGGAGGAAGCTTTTGATTTCCCCCTATTTATACTGCCCAAAGGTACAAAATACCCCGTAAGCTTAAATATAAATGGAGTATCGAACTTAAAGATAGACAAAGAAGCCGAAAATGAAAGGCAAAGGAAAGGAGCAAGCTTTTTAACAGGACTCGAGGACAACTTTGTGGTACTTTCAGGGCAGGGAATTTCAAAAACGCAGGAAATCAAGGCTCAAATTTTTGACAACCTTTATAGAGGGGAAGTAATGGTCCCGGTTTCTCTTGGCAAACACCGCCTTTCAATAGTTGTCCCAAAAATAGATGATGATTATATTTCTTATAAAGCTTCTATAGAAGAGCTTAACATTAAAGATTGTGATTTCTGGAGAAGTGGCAAAAATACAAGCGATACTTCAAATGGCCTTGTTTTGCTTACCTCAAACAATTCAAGTATTTGCGCTTCGTTTTACTCCTCCTCTATTTTGCATGATGAGGCTTATGCGATATTTGTCAAAAGCAAAAATTTCTCGGGCAGGCCTTTTCACTTTTGGGTGTTAAATGAAGACCAGTGGTATGCACCAATTGATACTTACTTAGCTCGGGCAAAAAACCAAAAATCTGCCGAAGAAGTATCATTTTATGTGTTACCTCCAATGGAGGAAAACGGAAGAGGATATTCTTTTCATTTTGACAATATCTCAATCGGCAAACAAACTGTTTCAAATAGGCTTTCGGGCTTGGAAATATATCCAATCCCATTTAACTTTATAACGGGAATTGGCATTGATTCTGCCAAGCCTTTTGTTAAAACTGAAACAGAAGGGGCAAAAATTGAATCTGTAAATCATCCTCAGGAAAGTTTTTATCAAGTTTCCCTTTCAAATTCAGAGCATCCCACTACTTTTATCCTTTCCCAGAGCTATGATCCGGGGTGGAGAGCCTATTCAGTTCAAAGTTCAAAGTTAAAAGTTAAAAGTTTTTTGAATTCTGCTTTTCCCTTTTGGTTTGGGAATGAAATTAAAGAGCATGTTGAAGTTAACGGGTGGGCAAACGGCTGGCTCATCGAAAAATCAAAAATCAAAAATCAAAGATCAAAGATAATAATCGTCTTCCTTCCTCAATACCTGGAGTATGCCGGATTTGCTCTTCTCGGACTATTCGGCGTCATTGGAGGTATCAAAGGTATCACAAGTATCAGAAGTATCAAGTAAGCGCAAATGGTTTGAATGGCAACATTGAATAATTTTTTTTCGTTTGTCAAGAGTCAAATTAAGTTTTCCCAAAGTTATTCACATTTATTTATTAAGTATCTAAATAGATTGAAAACACGGGCTAAAGTGCATCTATAAATACTCTAGGCTTAGACAATTTTGGGCTTTGAAATGCTATAGGTTTGCAGGACTTGACAAAATATGCTATACTATTTTAGTAATCATGAAGTTTCTTAATTTTTTCAGGAAGCAAGAAAAAAGGTCAAAGAAAGGCTTGACAGATTTTTATCAAGACTCTATAGAAAAGTTAGGCAGGGACCAGATTAAAAAGCTGGTCGATCGCGGCCTAAGCATACCTGTCTTTATGCTTTAGGCTGTTAGATTGAAGCAAGGTCTGCTCACAGGCAGGACAAGGCTAAGAACTTTTAAAAAAAGAGCATCGCTTTCGCTACTGTGTAAATAAATCCTTAAGTACGAAAAGCAATGCTCTTTTAAAGTAAGCTTTAGTCTTTAGGCAGGAAAAGACTAGGCTCTTGACAATAGAAATTAGCAGAACCGAATTGCTTTGTCAAGAAAAATTGACGAAGCTAAAAAAAGCAATTTAGGCGGTTAAAAAAGCATTTTTTATGCTTTAATAACTAGCTTTAAAATCTTTTTTAGATGCAGGCCCCGTTGTTTTTCTGGGTTGAGATGGAGTAAGAGTGTTGGGCAGGCATTCTTACTCCTTTTGAGTCCAGAAGTTCTTCTTAATTCGTTCTACGACGGATCACTTAACGGCCTCCTTTTCCCTTTTAGGTCACAAGTCGTGAAAAAAGTGGCATTTACGCCGCAAATTTTCACGAATTTGATTATTTCCTAGACAAAGACTTGTTATACTGCAATTATAAGAGGCTTGTGATTCCTCGCGAAGAATATAAAAATCTAATAGATAAAAACTTCTAGGCTTTGTTTGTTCGGAGTTTTTCGGCGATCCACATTCGTGCAAGAGTGGAAACATTCAAGCCTTTTGCTGAAGCAAGCTTCTCAAGTCTATCCTTTAGGTTTTTCTGAAGACGAACTACAATTGTCTCAGTTTTTGGTTTATGTAATTCGAATACAATATCAACATCTTCCAACTCATCCCAATATTCGGAAAAAGGATGAGTATCCCACCATTTAGCCTCCTGCGCGTAGGTCATTTTATCGAAATCGGGAAATTTAAATTTCTTTTTGTTTGCTTTCTTTTTCATAAAGGATTCTCCTTTCGGGCTTATCTGCATCATATGCAGTTACCGGATAATAAATTCCTGTTTCTTTTCTGTTAATTACTACAGATAAAATCCTCGAGCCGCTTCTTCCAATCATTAAATATCTTCCCTTTTTGCCTTTTTTATGAGCTAAGTAATTTTTCCTAATCTCTTCTACCTCTTTAACGCTAACTTCATGTCTTTTGATATGTTCTCGATTATATTCATCCCAAATTAATTTCTTGACTTTGATTCTGGTCATATTGTATTACATTTGTATTACATAGTCAAGCATGAATATCGATTGTCAGTTGTCAGGAGTTTTAATTTTCGAGAAGAGAATTTTTCCGGCATCTGTCTGAATAATGCGGGATACCTTTACCTGAATGGTTTTCCCTACATATTCTTTTCCCCGTTCAACAACCAGCATTGTCCCATCCGGCAAATATCCAACACCCTGCCCTTCTCCCTTTCCGGATTGAATGATTTTGACCCAAAATTCCTCTCCGGGAAGAGCCGTAGTTTTGAGAATATTTGTCATCTCATAAAGATCAATTGCCGGCACACCCGAAATCCTTGCTTTTTTTGAAAGATTATAGTCGCAAGTTATTATTCTTCCCTTATTTTTTCGGGCCATGTCTATTATGTCTTCGTCAACCGATTTTTCCCCGTAATCTGCCATAATCCTCACCTTAACACCCTTTGCCTTCCTAAAGGCTTCAAGGGCATCAAGCGCCTTCCTTCCCCTATCCTTTTTAATACCGTCTTTTGAGTCGGCAATATTTTTCAGTTCCGAAAGCACGCCTTCCAAAAGCATAAAAGTACCATAAAATGCTCCGATTTTGGCCAGATCAAAAACTCTCATGTCTATGATTGCCGAGGTATCAAGAAAGACAGGATTTTCAATTTGTTTATTCTTTTTTTTACCTCTTTTCCTGCCGACCGAGAGGCTCTTGCTAACGACTTTTCCGACTTCATCCGCAATTTGAGTGATCACCCGGCGCGGAAGCATAATATTTTCCATCAAAAGATGAGCGGCCGCGCCTGCCCGTCCCGGCCGCGCCTGCCCTGAACCCTTATTTTTGATTTTATAATTCATATCGCCCTAATTATATCATTTAAAAACTTATAGTTTTCATTACTTATGATTCTCTTAAAACCCAATTTTTTTGCCTCTTTCAATCTCAATTTAAGATTTAAAACATCTTTGATCTCGCCAAGCAAGCCTACTTCACCCACAGCGATTATTGAGCCTAAAGGTTTGTTTTTAAAGGAAGATATACATGCCATGCAAACCGCAAGGTCCGCGGCGGTTTCAGTAATTCTTAAACCTCCAACAACATTTAAGAAAACATCAATTCGCTCAAAGGGCAATTTTAAATGCTTTTGAATGACCGCAAGAAGAAGCTCAAGTCGGCTCGAAGAAAAACCGTTTGAAACCCTTCTTGGAAATGAAAGGTTTGAAGGGACAACCAAACCCTGTATTTCAACAATTATGGGCCTTGCCCCTTCCATGAGTACGGTAAGGCAGCTTCCGGGGACTTTCAGATTGCCCTGATCCATAAAAAACTTGGAAGTGTCAACTTCTGAAAAACCGTTTTCTTCCATGTTGAATATTCCAACCTCGGATGTATCTCCGAATCTATTTTTAAAAGCCCGCAAAATCCTGGTGCCGGTCAGGTTTTCCCCTTCAAAATAAAGCACACAATCAACCATATGGGAAAGAAGCATGGGGCCGGCTACTACGCCTTCCTTTGTCACATGACCGACAATAAAAATCGGCGTCCCCTTTTTCTTGGCGTATGAAACTAAACGGGAAGTGGCATGTCTTACTTGAGGAAGAGATCCGGCAAAACCCGGAAAACTTTGACTTGACATAGTTTGAATTGAATCAACAATTACAATATCCGGCGCGATCTTCTCGCAGGACGCGATTGCAAGATCAATGTCTCCGGTTGAAAATATAAATAAATTTTCCATATCTTTATTTTTACCGATGCGCTCGGCGCGCAATTTTATCTGGTTTTCAGACTCCTCACCGGTGATGTATAAAACTTGGCGTTTAGGTTTTGGCTCTTGGTTTTTTAAATTTCTACCTGCCAACCGCCAACTGCTACCCGCAATATTAAGTGCCACCTCTAAAATCAGGGTTGATTTTCCAACTCCCGGATCTCCCGAAAGGAGTATGACCGAGCCGGGAACGATTCCGCATGATTCGTCCCTGCCGCCCAAAACCCTGTCAAATTCCAAAAAGCCGGTTGAAATTCTGCGGAAATTTGAAGTTTTGACTTCTGAAATTCTAAGCGGCGCGGCCGATGTGCCTAAATCAATGATATTAGCGTTTTTTGAGATTTTTTGAACTATGACTTCCTGCAAGGTATTCCATGAGGAACAATCAGGACACCTCCCGTACCATTTCCCTGACTCATACCCGCAATTTGAACAAATGAAAGCTGTCTTTACTGCCATAGGATAAATTCAAGGTTAAAAATTAAAAGTTCAAAATTACAATTCAAAATTCAAAGTTTGAACTTTTAACTAACGATATCCTATCGGTACAGCTTTTAGAACCGGTGAAAGAATAACCACCCTTCTCTTCTCGTCTATCGAGACGATCTCCGCCTCCACTGTATCGCCCGGATTGTAAGTTTGTCCCTGAGGGATTTTGGAGCTGGAGATAAACCCGTTTATGCCGGATTCAAGCTCAAAAGTCACTCCGCGAGTCTTAACATCGAGGACTTTGCCTTTTATTTTTTGCTCCGGCTTATACTTTTCTTTTGCGTTTTCAAAGGCATCTTTTTCTGTTCTCTTTATTGAAAGATTAACTCTTCTGCTTGCGGAATCAACATCAATGACCTGCGCCTTAATTTTTTCTCCGGACTTATATTTTTGGGGTAAATTTTCAACTCTCTGGTAGGAAACTTCCGAGATATGAATAAATCCCTCGGCCGCTTTCCCATCGCCTGATCCGTTTTTTGATATTGAAACAAAAACCCCATAAGGGGCGACACTTAATATTTCTCCTTCAACTGTTTCCCCCGGTTTTACAAACTCGCGAAGTGTAGCTGGATTCATTACAAAATTTAATGCTTTTTGAGAAAAAACTATCCGCTTTCTCGCTCTATCAAACTCAAGAATTTTAACCTGTATTTTCCGTCCCGCTAAATTCTCTCCACCTGACACTTGGGAACTTGGAAGAAATCCTTTAATCCCCTGAGATGTTAGGGCAAAATATCCTCCCCGGGTGCTTTCAACAACCTCCACTTCAAATGCCTCTTCTTTTTTGCTTAACTCCTCAAGTCTTTCAAAGATTATATCGTCAAGAGTCCGTCTCAAAGAAAGAACCGGGAATCCTTCCTCGCTCTCGGGAGAAATAACCGTCGCGCTCACCCGGTCACCAACCTTTAAAAAAGTGAGTAAGTTCTCCAGATTTTGCCGGTCATACTCAATTACCAGGGCGTCACCTTTGGCCTCAATATCCATTAGGATTTCCCGGGGAGTCAATTTTTTAATCGTACCGGTTATTTGTTGTCCTTTGCGCAGGATTTGAAGGTTTCCCGCTTTGCGACTCATAAGCTCCGCCATCGAAGAAGCCGGTTTAGAAGATTTACTTGAAGAATTGTTTGAAATTGCCATGCATAGTACTTCCTTTCCTTTGAATTTGAATAATTTTACCACAAAGATCATGCTTCCGCAATCTACATAACCTTTAGATGAATTAAATAATTGATAATTTGGGGTTTTGCTATTGAAAAAGCTTTTCTGCTATAATTTAAGCAATATGCCGGATAATCTCACTCTTGATGATATTGACGAAAAGAATCGCGGCAATATCTATGTCCAGGATTATTCCGCAAAGCCCACAATTGAAGAGGTAAGAATTGTTCCGATTGAGAACTTTATTGCCGAGGACGGGGATTTCTCGGAAATCATCAGGATGGAAAACGGGCAAATCGAAACGCTCCCCGGATTTCAAATAAAGCAGATAAACAGGTCAAAACTCCTTCCCGGAGCAATCAAGGGATGGCATCTTCACTTTTCTCAGGACGATGTGTTTTACCTTCCGCCCTCCGATTCTCTTCTTGTTGGCCTCTGGGACTTACGAAAAGATT